>OGHO01000056.1_pt1 | contig 138988 bp, 124 predicted proteins | sample 1571421 | NCBI WGS metagenome assembly OGHO01 (sample SAMEA2581937, study PRJEB24529) | metagenome | biome: Human gut stool | place: China | collected 2011
GTTTGTTTGGTACTCCTTTTGGCATAAAAATCACCCCACTTGCTAAATAGTATATCATACTGTCTAACAAATGGGGTGCAGTTCGCGCTTCGTGGGGAATACTCTATGCAGCTACAGTTTTGCAGCTATATTACTTGGATATTAAATCTTTTTAACGATTCACCTTTTATATTTATTGTTAAGAAGGCGGTTCGTTTTTCTAAAAATCTGAATTTTCAAAATCGGGATTAATTAGCTTTAGTCGGTTAATCAAGTGGTCTTTCATTAAATGCTGGGCAAGTTCAGCCTTATGCTCAATAATAGCGTTTACAATAGCTGTATGCGTAGAAATATTATCTACTCTGGTTTTTTCGGAAGAATATTTATTAAACTCAGAGTAGAGACTATTTTGCAATTGCTTTAAAAGAGAATGACAGAAGTTTTCGCAAAGCACATTACCGCTGTAATGAGCGATAGCTAGGTGCAAATCGAAATCATCTTGATAATCCGGAAAGGCTTCATATTTATCAAGCTGATTTTCGGAAAGCTTTTTTAGGGCAGCAATGCCGTCTTCTTGGATGCGTAAAGCAGCGAAATAAGCAGCATCCGGCTCAACCATAAGACGCATTTCAAGAATCATTTCTACAGAAGTATTATCTTTTAGACTATAAAAGAAGTTCATATTTTGAATGTTTTCTAGAGCATTAGGAGAAACAAAGGTACCAATGCCATTTTTAGCGTCTAAGATTCCGAAGTTTTCAAGAATTTTAATGGCTTCACGCATAATATTACGGCTGACTTCAAAAGAATTTGCCAGCTCTATTTCACCGGGTAATTTTTGTCCTAAAAGCCATGTTCCTTCTTGAATATAGTGGATGATTGCAGAGGTAAGCTGTTCGCATAGATTTTGCTTTTGTACTTTTATAGACATTTGTACACTCCTTTATTTAGATATAATGAATAAGAATTATAGGAAGAAAACAGAGATTTAACTAAATTATACACCAAAGATTCGGATATTTCTACAAATTATTGTGAAAAGATGAAAGTAATATTGACACTACAACACAGCTGTAGTACAGTTAGCTTGCAGGGATGATGAACAGTACTGTAGATTCTAAACCTAAATAATAATTAAAAGGAGGCGTAGAGAATGTATAAAACGTTATCAATTATTTTAGCGACAGCAGTGCTAATTTTGGCAACGCTAATACCAACATTTGTTTTGAACCGCAGAAAGCAAACGTCCGGAGAAGATTGGGCGATTGCAAACAGAGAACTTCCTCTTTTTGTTGTTGTTGGTACGCAGTTTGCCAGTGTATTTGGTGGCGGAATTATGGTAGGGCATCTTGGGAATACTTATCAGAATGGTATTAGTGTTATTTTTTATGGAATTTTCATGGTGTTGCCCTTCGTATTTTTAGCTTTAATTGCAAAATGGCTGCGAAAGAATGAATTTGCAACAATTCCGGATATTTTAAAAAAATATTCTAATCGAAATAAGACAATCACGGTATTATCATCTGCCATGACGATGTTGTTTCCTTTGGGATGGATTACTTCCCAGATTACAGCATTCGGTAGCATCTATTCTGCTTTGACAGGACTGGATTACACGGCATTGTGTATTATTTTCTCTTTGATTAGCTTGTTCTTTATTATGCCTGCCGGGTTGAAAACAGTGGCATGGACAGACTTCTTCTTTGCTTGTTTCATGGGAATTATCCTGATTATTTCCTTGGGATATGGAACAAACATGGCTGGCGGTGTGAATACTGTGAAAGCAACCGTGGATCCGGATATGCTTACAATCACCGGTTCGTTGAAAAAATTAGGATTGAGTACAGTCTTTCTTTGGTTCTTCTCTGTTTTGCCGGGGGGCATGACAAACCAGTTGTACTATCAGAGAATTTGTGCAATTAAAGAAGAAAAGAAAGTAACAAGAAGTTTAATCATTTCTGCAGTAGTATCTTTGCTTGGCTTCTGTTGGGCGATTTATATGGGGATTACACTCAATTCTATTAACCCTACTTTGGAAAAGGATTCGGTAACTGGCTGGTTTATGAATCAACTCCCGATTCCTCTGTTGGCTTGCTTCGCGGCGGTTTTATTTGCGGCAATGATGTCTACAGTAAGCTCTGCTGTACAGTCTATGGCAGTAAATGTTACATATGATATTATGCCCGTTTTGAAACCTAATATGTCTGATAAGCAATCTCTGGGATTTTCCAGAATAACATGCCTTGCAATCATGGTATTTTCCGTTGTTATGTGCTTGGTATTCACAGATACATTAGCATGGCTTGTAGCAATGAATGCTTTTTCTGCAGCGACACTGTTCTGCCCAATTTTTGTGGGGTATGCACTGTATAAGAAGAATAAGCTCACAAATAGCGGCATTATTGCAGCGATGCTGTGTGGTGCGGTTGGTACGGTTATTGGCATGGTGATGAACACTGCAATTAACTATGCAGCAGTTGGCATTCTGTTCTCCTTTGTGGGTATGATGATTGCTTGTGCAGTTACAACAAAGAAGAAGGATGTAATTTAAAAAAGGGAAAAAGAAAAGTTGGTTTAAATTTTTTGAAGTAAATGTAGTAAATATATAAATATAAATAAGGAGGCTTTTATCATGAAAAATCATATTGCAATCGTTGGTGCGGGAAATGGTGGACAAGCATTTGCAGGATACCTTTCTTTGATGGGAGAGAGAATCAAAATTTTTGATGTGATTCCTGCAACAGTAGAGAAACTGAATGAAGTTGGCGGTGTTTTGATGGAAGGCAACAGCAAACTGACTGGCTTTGGTAAAATTGAAAAAGCAACAACAAGTATGCAGGAAGTAATTGAAGGAGCAAAGTTAATTTTAATTGTATTGCCTTCTTTGTATCATGCAGATATGGCACGCCAGATGGCACCCTATCTGAAGGATGGTCAGGTGATTATCTTGAACCCTCATGCTTCGATGGGGCCCGTAGAATTCCGTAAAGTTTTGGATGATTGTAATGTAACAGCAGATGTTACAATCGGTTGTTCTTCTACATTGCTGTTTGCATGTCGTGCCGTAGAAATTGGCCACGTAGTGGTTGCAGGACAGAAAAAACATCTGATTATGTCTGCGTATCCTTCTAGCAGAAACAATGTTTTGAAAGAAATGTTTAAAGATTTGATCCCTGAATTTGAAGTTGTAGATGATGTTATTCGTGCAAGTCTGGATAACATTAACGCTTTTGTGCATCCTGCACCTACAATTTTGAACACAGGTCGTATTGAATCTAAGACACCTTTTGAATATTATCTGGATTGTACACCTGCCCAGGGCAGATATGTAGATGCATTGGATAAAGAACGTATGGCTCTGGCAAAAGCGTATGGTCTGGATAAGATAAAGCCTCTGGTAGAAGAATACAAGGTTATGTATCGCACACATGGAAACAATATGTATGAAATCCTTTCTCAGAACGAAGATTTGCGTGGTATCAAAGGGCAGACATCTCTGGAAACAAGATATTTGATGGAAGATGTTCCATGCTCTCTGGTTGCATTGCAATCCTTGGGGAAAATTGCAGGTGTTCCGACACCTTGTATTGATGCGATGATTACGGTGGGCAGAACGCTTGTTCCACAGATGATTGAGGGGCGTACTGTTAAGAATCTTGGTCTGGAAGGCGTATCTAAGGAAGAATTTATTAAGATGTGCCGAGCATAAGATACATAAATTTATACTGTAATTAAGAAAACTCCTTCTGAATGGATTATGATTCGGAAGGAGTTTTTAAGTAAAAGCTGAAGATAAATCAAAATATATTGATAGATGATTAGGATATTAACCAATATCTAATAATCTATCAACAAATTCAGATAGATTTTAAATTTTATGCCATGAAAAAAATAGATTTATTTTTTTTCACGTGTTTTTCTAATTTTTTTAGATGTTGCAAGATCTTTGTTGTAGGAAGAATTAATTGTATCCATTCTAACAGCTAAATGCTGAGACATCAACTCTTTTGCCAAAAGGGCATCCTTATGAAAGATTGCATTTGCAATTTCTTTGTGATTTTCATAGGAATTGGTAGAAGCCTCTAATTCAACGTGTTGGTTAAATTTTAAATAATCGCTTCCTTTCAATTGATCCAGCATGGAAAAAAGCAAATTTTCTAAAATTGTATTTTTGCTGCATTTTGCAAGGAAGAGATGAAAATTAAAATCATGACGCTCTTTGAAGAATTTTTCACGATTTCCGGAAGTATTTTCCATAAAAATATCTTTTAAGAAAGAAATGTCATCTTCTGTTGCACGCAATGTTGCATAGTATGCCAGTTCAGGCTCGATAATAATACGTGTTTCCATAATCATTTCTACAGTTGTATTATTTTTTAGTTCATCGAAAAAACGCATATTATGGATTGCACTCAGAGCTGTCTGAGAAATAAACGTGCCAATACCTGTTTTAGATTCTAAAATGCCAAAATTTTCCAAAATTTTCATGGACTCTCTCATAACATTTCTGCTTACTTCAAAAGAGGCTGCTAATTCAACTTCATTGGGAAGTTTATCCCCCAGTTTCCAACTACCATCTTCAATGAGAGTGGTCATGGTATCGACAAGTTGTGTGCTTAGGTTTACTTTTTTGATTTTTGGTATCATATTTTCGTCCTTTTCGTTCTAGTTTTTATGTTAAGTCTCTTTTATTATACAGGTTTTGAGGGGGAAAGGCAAGCGAATGTGAAAAGATTGACAGAAAAATAAGTTGATTAAAAATGTTCTTGACTTATTACCATACATATATATATAATATAAATAAGTTTAATTGTAGTACAAATAAACAATCACAACTAAGCTTAAGAAATGAAGAATACAGAAAGGTTCTGATTTTTATGAAAAAAATTACAATTATCGGTGCTGGTAACGGTGGACAAGCTTTTGCGGCATATTTATCCTTAAAAGGGCACACAGTAAAAATTTATGATGTGGCAGAAGATACCGTAAATAAGCTAAATTATTTGGGCGGTATTATATTGGAAGGTCATTCTGATGTAACTGGCTTTGGCAAAATTGCTTTGGCAACAACAGATATGAAGGTTGCATTGCAGGATGCAGAAATTGTTTTGGTAACATTGCCTTCTATTTATCACAAGAGTACAGCAGAAAAAATGGCACCTCATTTGCAGGATGGACAGTATGTTGTACTGAACCCGGCAGCTGGTTTGGGCATTTTGGAAACAAAGAAGGCATTTGATGAAAACGGTTGTAAAGCAAGTGTAAAGCTGGCCTGCACTTCAACATTGTTGTTTGCCTGCAGAATGGTTGAGGTGGGCAAAGTGAAGGTTTCCGGACAGAAGACAAAATTCTCTGCAGCAGCATTGCCTGCCAGTGCTAATAAAGAGTTTGCAGAGCTGTTTGCGGATATTATACCGGAGATTGACTTCTCCTATGATGTTATTCGTGTTACATTGGATAACTTAAATGCGATTGCACATCCTGGCCCTACACTGCTTTATACAAATGTAATTGAAAGAGGGCTTGATTTCAGATACTATCTTGATTTGACACCTACACAGGGCAGATTGATGGATAAAATGGATGAGGAAAGAGTTGCGATTGCCAATGCGTTTGGTATCGAGGTTAGAAGCTTCGTAGATGAATTCAAAGGAATGTATCCAACAGAAGGCAAGACAGCTTATGAGGTTATTACAAACTGCGATGCTTATGGAGATATTGGAGGACAAAAGTCTATGAATACAAGATATTTTCAGGAGGATATTCCGTACGCATTGGAAGCATTCCGTGCAATGGCACAGGTAGCAGGTGTAAAGACACCTATTATTGATTCCGTTGTATGCCTTGCAAGGGCAGTTGTGGATGATATTGCAGAAGGCAGAAATGCAAAAAATCTTGGAATTGCCGGTATGAGCAAACAGGAATTCTTAAAGCTCTGCTTGGGTTAAGAAATACAGAAAGGAGCCAATACATCCCCCTCCCCACGAACTGTATTTGGTAATCCTATATCTTGATAATACAAAAAAATCTCCTTTTATAGGAGATTTTTTTGTTATCAAGATTGTGCTGTTCTTTTGAGGTTATAAAAATAAACGAATATAGAAGTACCTAAGATGAGAGTGCCGCCTGCAATAGCGCGTATAGAAGGGATTTGATTCAGGAAGAAATACCCTAATATAATGGAAGCTACAATAGAAAATTGCTCATAAAGAGAAATTTCGGAGGCGGGGCATAGACGGTAGGCGTAGGTCAAAAAGATTTGACCAAGTGCGCCGGTCAGTGCAATCAATGCCAGGTAGACAATATCCATGCCATGCGGGATAGAAAAATTTCTAGCAAGGAAGGGGATGCACGCAACAACACAAAAAGTGGAGAAATGCATAATTACTGTCATGGCGTGTTCTCGTTCCCTGGAATACCGCAGGAGGGGATAGCAAATACCATTGGAAATCGCAGCGAGGAAAGCTATGCCCAAGGGAATAAGGGATGAATCAAACCGTGGATTTGTTACTAAACATCCACCAAGGAAGATAATCAATAATGCCGGGATTTGGACGGGAGACAGCTTTTCATGCAGAAATAAGACAGCCACCAAGGTTGTGAAAAAAGGGGCTGTATGGGTTATGATTGTTACATCCGCAAGAGAAGCATGACGTGTAGCGTAGAACAAGCAAAGCAATCCCAGAAACCCAAAAAAGGAACGCCCAAGAAGATAAGGTTGCGATTTCAAATCACCGAAATAGGGTAAATGGTCTCTTCGAATAAAATAAGCGCATAAAATCATTCCAAGCAGGTTTCTGAAGAAAATTTGAGAAAATACACTGGATGCAGGGCTGGTCATGCTGATGAAAAGCTGCATAAATGCAAATAGCAGCACAGAAGCAATGATACAGAGAACCCCCTTTTTTTTATCCATAAAAATAACCTCCTTTGTCAGGTTTTGTTTATAAGTATTTCTCTTATAAAGCATATTTTTAAATATGAAATCCAGCAGCACTACAATCATACAATAAAAGTTATAGAAATGCAATGAAAAAAGGGTAATGCCTTTCTTTATTTTTTTGATGAATTTTTCATAAATCTAAGGACAAAAAACGAGGTTTTTCAAAAAAGTTTTTGTAGTAATTCCATGAAAATCTGGATTTTATAGGAATATTGCAAAAATGGAGTTGCATTTTAGAAACTACTCAAGTATAATCTAATTGTCCAGTAGTACTACAATTAAACAAGTTTTATAAAAGTTCTAATTAAGAGAAGGGGGAAATAGAGACCAAAGTTTTTATTTCATTTCAGAAAAAGACAATTTATAATTAAGAGCATATGAAAAAAGTTGTTTATCTTTTAATATAAGTTGTCTGCAAAGCAATTATCATTAAGAAAGCAATTATCATTAAGGAGGAGAAGGATATGACTCAAACAATGGCAATTTTTTTCGCAACGACATTAGTTGTCTTAGCAACGCTTATTCCAACCTATATTATCAGCAAACGCTCTGCGGTATCCGAGGATGACTGGGCAGTAGCGGATAGAAGCCTTCCCATTTATGTTGTTATTGGTACACAGTTTGCCAGTGCTATGGGCGGCGGTATTTTGGTAGGTCATCTGGGAAATGCTTATTTGAATGGTGTGGCAATCTTAATTTATGGTTTCTTGACGGCATTACCGTTTTTCTTTGTTATGATTCCGGCAAAATGGTTGCGTCAGAATAATTTTACAACAGTACCCGAAATTTTAAGACATTTTTCTAATAATAGTAAATTTGTAGGTATTCTGGCTGCAATTATGACAATTTTCGTACCCTTTGGTTGGATTACTTCTCAGATTACAGCATTCGGGAGCATTTATTCCACAATTACCGGTGTCAATTACAATCTGCTTTGCATCGTGTTTACATTTGTAAGCTTGCTGTTTGTAATGCCTGCCGGTCTGAAAACAGTAGCATGGACAGACTTTATTTTCTCTTGCTTCATGATTCTGATGTGCATTGTTTCTGTTCTTTATGTAACAAATATGGGTGGCGGTCTGCAGAATATTCTGAATAATATTGATCCTGATATGATTTCTATGAGCGGCTCCATCAAGAAATTAGGTGCAGGCACAGTGCTGCTCTGGGTATTCTCCGTAATGCCCGGCGGCGTAACAAACCAGCTGTACTTCCAGCGTGTTTGTGCGATTAAAGAAGAAAAAGAAATTCCTGCTTCTTTGGCAATTTCCGCATTTTTGGCATTCCTGAGCTTTGTATGGGCAGTATATATGGGCATGAGCATCAGTACAATGAATACAGAACTGGCGCAGAATACAGCAACAGGTTGGTTCATGTCTCAGTTGCCTCTGCCTTTGCTGGCAGCTTTTGCAGCATTGGTTTTTGCAGTTATGATGTCTACAGTTTCCAGTGGTGCGCAGTCTGTAGTAGTAAATATCACAAGAGATATTCTGGCTGTTATTAAGCCTGATATTTCTTCTGATAAAATGCTGAAGCTTTCCAGAACGCTCTCTCTGGTAACTATGGTTGTTGCAGTTCTGATGTGCTTGGTATTCACAGATACACTGACATGGTTGGTTGCAACTTATGCGTTCTCTGCAGCAACACTTCTTTGCCCGATTTATGTGGGATATATTTATAGAAATAAAAAGTTTATCACTACACAGGGTCTTATTGCAAGTATGATTGCAGGTTGCGTTGGTTGTGCAGTAGCAATGGTTCTGAAAACAACAATTAACTATGCAGTTATGGGTATTGCAGCATCTTTCGTTGCATTGATGGTAGTGAGTGCGCTGACAAAAGGGAAAGCGACAAAAAATGAAGAATAATTGGTAGAAGAGATTTTATATAAAATGAATACTTTTGTGACGTACCATAATTTGTGCCTCATTTTCTAACATTAAAAAGTGTGCGAGCCCTGAATTTTTTCAGGGCTTGTACACTTTTTAATGTTTGTGAAGTACATGGATATAGGAGGAAGCTGTGGGGTAATGAGGGGGATATATAATAATCTAAGAGAAATCATGATATGAATGGGCTTTGAAAAATTTGAGGAGCTTTGACGGAAAGGGCAGATAAAAGACAGGAGAAGAATTTGGTTGTTTTTCATAAATTTGAGTATGAAAAATAAACGAATTGAATAAAAGGAATAAAAAACAAAAAACCCTATTGCAATACCTGTTTAGTTGTAGTACAATTAAACCATCAAGTGACGTCATTGAAAATTACAACTTAAAAAATAAAATGGTACACAATGGAAAGGAGCATCATCATGGGAAAACCGATGGCAATTATTGGTGCCGGTAATGGCGGACAGGCCTTTGCTGGGTATCTTTCTCTGCATGGCAGAACAGTAAAAATCTTTGATGTAGTTCAGAATACAGTAGATAAATTAACAAAGCTGGGTGGTGTTGTATTGGAAGGTCATTCTGATGTAACAGGCTTTGGTAAAATTGAATTAGCAAGTACAGATATTGGAAAGGTTATGGAGGGGTGCGAAATTATTCTGGTTGTACTGCCCTCTATCTACCATAAAGATATGGCAAAGAAAATGGCACCTCATCTGAAGGATGGTCAGATTGTTGTACTGAACCCTAATGCTTCTTTGGGTCCTGTTGAATTTAAGAATACACTGAAAGAATGTGGTTGCACAGCAGATATTATCATTGCTGGCACATCCACACTGCTGTTCGCTTGCCGTGCAATAGAAGTAGGTAGAGTTGAGGTTTCCGGTCAGAAGGCAAGCCTTTCTGCAGCAGCATACCCTTCCAAATATAACGATCTGGTAGCTGAAAAATTTGCGGATATTCTGCCTCAGTTTAACTTCAGAGATGATATTCTGCGTGTTAGCCTAGATAACCTGAATGCAATGATGCATCCCGCACCTACACTGCTGTACACAGCAAAAATTGAGCATGAAGAAGATTTTCAGTATTATCTGGACTTTACACCTAGCCAGGGTGCATTGGTTGAAGCACTGGATGCAGAAAGAATGGCTTTGGGCAAAGCGTATGGTTTGGAACTGAGAACACTGGTAGATGAGTATAAAAATACATATGAAACCTCTGGTAACAATATGTATGAAGTTATCACAAATGCAATTTCTGCTTATACAGGTATCAAAGGTCAGAAAACAATGCGTACACGTTATCTAATGGAAGATATTCCCTATTCTCTGGTTGCACTGCAGACAATGGGTCAGGTAGCAGGTGTACCTACTCCTTGCATCAGCGCTGTGATCACAGTTGCTCGTGCAATTATTCCTGAAATGGATGAAGGCAGAACAAGAAAGAACCTTGGCTTGGAAGGTGTTGACAAAGAAGCATTTGAAGCAATGTGCAGAGAAGGCTAAGGATAAAACAAAGAGAATATAAACGAGGACCCATAAAAGCGAAAATACTCAAAATAAACCGATATAAAATAATCACTCAGAAACTCTTATTGAATCGCAAATCCTATGGAATTGTGTATTTCCCTAAAATAATGCATAAGTGCAGTGAGAAACTGCTCTGAAAAAACTCTCAGGCTTTGTACCGACCCCCAAAAGATAGACCTAAAAGTCTAATGATTGGGGGTTGGTATTTTTATGGCTAAATATAGGTACTTTCTCCTCACGAACAAGTGGATGTGTAATAAAAAGAGGAAAATTAGATTGACTTTAGTATGAAATTAAGTAAAACACCTGCAGAAATCAGAAAAGGGGCACCATTGTTAGGGTAGGATATAACAAGAATTTGGATTGACCTTAAGGGAATAAATGAATGAAAATCAGGGGGGCTAATATGAATCTTGCTTTTACATCGTGTAAAATCAAATTTTTATACTGTAAAAATCGTTTTATGAGAAGTGCAACATGGGAAGCAAAGGCGACTGAAGATGGAAATATGACTTCCGCTTTATATGAAGTCTATGAAAATTTGGCAAAAAATGAGGTTAGATTCATTTGTACGGGAATGACCAGAACTACAGAGGAAGAATGTGCAAATGAAAAAATGCTGGGAATCTATGCTGATAGTTTTATAGAAGAGTACAAGCATTTGACACAGATGGTGCATGGCTATGGCGCAAAATCATGATGCAGATTGCATATGGTGGTACAAAAAACAACTTATAAAACAGAAAATTGAAGAATATTTGCTCCTTCTGATATTCCAGGAAAAACTACTGGTACACAAGGTATATCTATGACACAGGAGGATATTTATTCTGTGGTGAAAGCTCATGGACAGGCGGCTAAACGTGTTAAGGAAGCTGGTTTTGATGCAATAGAATTACATGCAGCACATTTTTACTTATTGAACCAGTTTTTGTCTCCTTATTATAATCATAGGACAGACGAATATGGTGGGAGATTGGAGAATCACGTCAGATTTTTAAAAGAATGTTATTTTGACCTTTTGGAAGAGCTTGTCGGAAATCTCAATGATGTTGAATCAACATCGCTTGAGGGAGAGACAATAGAAGCGACCATGACGGCAAGTGGGAGATCAAAGGCAATTTGCGATTAAGTGACATTGAGGATGCGACCGGAGTGGCGATAACCGCAGAGGATTGCGAAACATTTATCGGTTTTGTATTTCAAAAATTGGGCATAGTGCCAAAGGATGGGGATGTGAATATAGAGCTGGAAGTAGATAACCTTCGTACAACCATCGACAAAATAAAAGAACATAGAGTGGAGCATGCTGTGTTGGAGATTCTAAAATAAAGCATTGCGTGTCAAAAAAATTCCGGTGTTATTGAGAAATGGTATCGGGATTTTTTTATTTCCGGATATTTCCGAAAAGATTTTTCAGTGTTCGCCTTGTCAATAGCAGCATGATGTGCTATAACAAAAAAAAGAGAACAAATATTCGTTATTATTAAGAATATATGTTTGCTCTTGGAGGTGGGTGTATGGAAAGAACGTATTTATGCTGTGATTTAAAAAGCTACTATGCTTCTGTCGAGTGCATTGACCGGGGGTTTGATCCGATGGCAATCAATCTTGTGGTGGCTGATGCGGCACGCACGGATAAAACGATTTGCCTTGCGGTATCGCCTGCCTTAAAGTCCTTTGGTATATCCGGCAGACCAAGGCTGTTTGAGGTCAAGCAGAGAGTGCGTGGCATTAACTACGGAAGGCGGATGAAGCTTCCGTCAAAGGCATTTTGGGATAAGTCCTGTGATTTGCGGGAGCTGCAGAACGATCCAACCTTGGAGCTGGATTATATCATTGCTCCGCCCAGAATGAGACGGTACATGGAAGTGAGTGCGAAGATACACGGTATTTTTCTAAAGTATTTTTCGGCAGAGGATATTCATGTTTACAGCATTGACGAGGCCTTTGTCGATTTAACCGCATATCTTCCGTTTTATCGGCTTTCGGCGCACGCACTGGCGGAAAGGGTGGTAAATGAGGTGTTTCAAACAACGGGAATCACAGCCACAGTCGGCATTGGCACAAATCTGTATCTGGCGAAGATTGCTATGGATATTCTGGCGAAAAAAATGCCTGCAGATGAGAAGGGGATGCGGATTGCGGAGCTGGATGAAATGTCATACCGCTATGAAATGTGGGCGCATGAGCCAATTCAGGATTTTTGGCGTGTGGGCAGAGGCTACACGAAAAAGCTTCATGCCGCAGGCTTATACACCATGGGGGATATCGCAAGATATTCTCTCAGCAAAAGAGGAGAGGATAAGCTATATCAGCTTTTTGGCATCAATGCAGAGCTGTTGATTGATCATGCGTGGGGCTGGGAGCCGTGTGCGATTGCGGATGTAAAGTCCTATCAGCCGATGAGCAACAGCATAAGCTCCGGACAAGTGCTGCAATCTCCCTATACGGTAGAAAAAGCGAAAATCATTGTGCGGGAAATGGTGGATCGGCTTGTGCTTGATTTGGTAAATAAGGGAGTTGTCACAAATCAGCTTGTGCTGACGATTGGATATGATAAGGAAAGTCTGGAGAACCCGGAGATAAGATATACGGGAGAGGTGGTGCGGGATGCTTACGGCAGGGAAATACCGAAGCACGCACATGGCACAGCGAATCTGGAGGGACATAGCAGTTCTTCCGAGGAAATAGCAGAGGCGGTGCTGCAGCTGTATGACTGCATTGTGAATCAAGAGCTTCTTGTGCGAAGGGTAACGATTGCGGCGTGTCATGTGATTGCTCAGGATGCAGTGAAGAAGGAGCCGAAGCAGCTGGATTTATTTGCGGATACCGAAGAATTGGAAAAGCAGAGGAAAAAGGCGGAGGCACGCCGAAAAGAAAAGCAGCTGCAAAAAGCCATTTTGCAGATTCAAAAGAAATACGGAAAAAACGCAGTATTAAAAGGAACAAATTTCTTAGAAGGTGCAACCATGAAGGAACGGAATAACCAAGTGGGCGGCCATCGAGCATAATGGGAGGGGAAAAACAATGAATGACAATAGGTATGAGGATATTATCCATCTGCCGCATCATCAATCGGAGTGTAGGCCGAAGATGTCAGTGCGAGATAGAGCGGCGCAGTTTGCACCCTTTGCGGTATTGGTCGGCTATGAGCAGATGGTGCAGGAAACAGAGGGTGTTCTTTTGGCGGATAGACGGAGAATGCTGTCGGAGGATGAAAAGAGCGGTTTAGACCGAAAAATGCGGATATTGCAGGAACAGATAGGTGTTCATCCGGAAATAGAAGTAACCTATTTCACTGAAAATGAGATGGGTGGTGCTTATGCGGTCTATGTCGGTAGGGTAAAGAGGATTGAGGATGTTCCCGCAGCCATTGTATTCATGGACGGCAAGAGGATATGGGTAGGGGATATTGCTTGTATGGAGAGTGAGATTTTTGAGCGGTATGAGCTTTGACTGGGATACGCAGTGTTTTATGATGTATGGAGGCAACAAATAGGGTGTCATTTATAATGGATTAGGCAAGAATCAATAAGCGTTGACATAGCAAATTTCCTGTGATACTCTAAAGGAGAAAGATGATTAGGTATCGAGGCGTTTGACCGAGATAAATGGTTTAAGGATAGGAAAGCGTTATTATTTTTGTGTCTAAAAGGCATAAATGTAATAGCGCTTTTTTTATTGTATTTTTTAATAGCAGGATGGACTTCAGATATTTCAAGAGCTGTGTCTTCCTGCTTTTTTTAATTTTTGGTCAAAGGGCGGGATAGCCTTTGATATAAAAAATGTTTAAGAAAGGAAGCGAGAACAATGAGTGAAAGAGTATTTGCAGATGAGTTTCACAAAGGTTTTTTTCGAGAAGGGGATTTTCTTGCGTTTATCGAGGAACGAGAGGAAAACTCTGATTGGGGAAAGGTTAAAAGCAGCGAGCTGCGGTTTTATCCGATTGCAGACGGACAGCGTGCTTCGTCTATGCTGGAGGAAAAATTGCGGGAGAAAGGAAAGGAGTGTGTATTTAAAGACACGATGGAACACACACGGTTAATTTTAAAGGTAAGGGATGAGCTGTATCCGATACGCAGTTGTGCGATTAAGACTATTCTGGAGCGGGCGAGAGTATCCGGAAATGCATTGAATAAGGTTCAGAAAACAGAATTGGCGCAAATTCTGAATTATTGTATGAAGGTTGCCGGCGGCGATGCACTTTTGCGATTTTGCGAGGATAAGATTTCAGCGGTGCACGGCGGTGATGCATCGGACTATGCTGTTTTGAAAACACCGGAGCTCTTTAGACGAACTGTGGAATATCTACAGGATAACTTTTCGGGGTATACCTTTGCCGGTGCGTCCTATGACCATTCCATTGTAACAGCGGTATGGTCGTTGGATAACGAGGAGGCCTTATTAAAGGAGTATAAGGAAAGCCTGCAAACACATGGCTTGCCTTGTGATGAAATTCAGTTAGGCCTTCGCCTGACAACATCTGATACAGGGCAAAGCGGTGCGAATTTATATCCGATGATTTTCTTTGGCTCTGAGCTAAGGAATATTCCTTTAGGCAGTCCGTTGAAATTACATCACAAGAATAAAGCGGATCTCGCAAGATTTGATGAGCAGCTGAATCTTTTATACGCACAGTATAGTAAGGCGTTAGGCAATATGCAGAGTATGATGGATGTGTATGTATTGCACCCGATCAATGCAATGTTAGGTGTAATGAAGCGTATTGGGATACCAAAGAAATACGCAACGCTTATTGCTGAGGACTATAGATTAAAGCGTGGGGATACAGCGTGCAGTGCGTATGAGGCGTATTTGCAGATTTCAGAGGTCATTTATCTGATGCAGTGTGACGGTGCAGAAGGCTCTAAAATTGTAATGATGGAGGAGAATATCGCAAGAGCTGTGCATTTACGTTGGAAGGATTATGATTTCGCAGGAGAGTATCATTGGTAAGAAAGGAGAGGGAAAAGGAATGGCATTAGAACTGGATTATAAAGCAGAGGTGTTTGTTCGGACAGATGACATGGATGAGCAAACTTGGCTGGACTATCGGAGAAAAGGCATTGGCGGCAGTGATGCAGCAGCTGTTATCGGTATTTCGCCGTATAAAACAGCAAGAGATGTTTATTTTGAAAAAATAGGCAGAGAGCCGGATAATAAAAATGAAGATGGCTGGGTTGCGATGGAAGTAGGCAAGCGCTTGGAGGATTTGGTAGCGGCTATCTTTGCAAAGAAAACAGGTTTCCGTATCTGGCAGGAAAAGGTAATGTATCGACATCCCTTATACCCCTTTATGCTGGCGGATGTGGATTATTTCTTTGAAATGTCCGATGGAACCGTTGGCGTACTGGAGTGTAAAACAGCAAATCCGTATGCGAAAGAGAAATGGGAGAATGACGCTGTGCCGTATCATTACGAGCTCCAGTGCAGGCACTACATGGCGGTAAAGAACCTGCCGATTGCTTATTGTGTTTGTTTATTCAGTAATTCTGAGAATGATTTTGTATATCGCCGGATTGAGCGTGATTTAGAGATGGAGGAGGATTTAATCCTGCAAGAAGAGGCTTTTTGGACAGAGAATGTAGAAAGTCGTATTGAGCCGATATTAAATGGTGACGGTGATTTAGTATTGGCAAGCTTAAAACGGTATCAAGCACAAAAGAATCATTTGGATGAGGTGCTGATTGAAAGCGACTATTGTGCTGCATTGGAGGAAATCTATCGTATGAAGAGCGAAAAAGCAACGATGGACAGTGATTCCAGAAAGTTGGAGCAACGGATTAAGACTGCTTATGCAAGGTTTGCAGAGCTACTTGGTAATGCAACAAAAGGTCTTTGTGTTGCGGCAGACGGCAGTGAGTATCATATCACTTATAAGCCGATACAGCGTATCGGTGTGAATAAGGATAACCTGCAGCGCTTGAAGCTGAATGAGCCGGAGGTCTATGAAAAATATACAACGACTACAGAAAGCAGAACCTTCCAGTTAAAGAAGATTGTAAAGTAGGAGTGTGATAGAACAGTGAATGATAAAGTAATGGTATGGAACGGACAAAATAAGGAGGCATGTATCACATCGCCGAAGAATGTTTTGCTCGCTTTATACGAAAAAACGATATATCGAAATGATGGGAATGGATTTTGTATCTTAGGAATGACCAGTGAGGATGAAGAGATACCGGAAGAAGCACGGAATGGTTATTACAAGGATAACAAAATCCATTTTTCAGTTAAAGGATACTATTTACCAACAGTTCATGATGTAATGCTGGAACTGGCAGGTGCATGGGAGAAGAGTAAATACGGCCTACAGTTTTCGGTAGACAGCTTTTCGGAAGTGATACCAAAAACGAAAAATGGGATTGCTGCGTATCTCTCCTCTGGTTTAATCAAAGGGATAGGAAAGGCAACAGCGGATTTGATTGTAGCTAAATTCGGCATGGATACGTTGGATATTATTGAAAAGGAACCAAAGCGGTTATTAGAGATTAAGCGTATCTCAGAGAAAAAGTTAAAGCAAATTATGGATTCCTACGCAAGCAGCAAGGGATTACAAGAAATAATGACATTTTTAGCACCTTATGGTGTTACACCGAATAAAGCCAAGAAAATTCAGGAGCGTTTCGGTAGCAGATCTATTGATGTGATTCGCAACTCGCCATATCTGCTCTGTGAGATTTCCGGTTTTGGATTTAGGACGGTAGACGAAATAGCCAGAAATATCAATTTTAAGCCGTCGGATCCATTACGCTTAGAGGGCGGTATCAGCTTTGTATTAGAAGAAGCGAAAGACAGCGGAGATTTATTCTTGCAAAGGGCTGGGCTACTTGAGAGAGCAACAGAGCTATTGACGGAGCGTATACCGCAAGGCAGTGTAACTGAAAAAATGATACAGAAAACGCTTTCTGAGATGTGTAGCTTTGGAAAGCTATATGCCGATCAGGAGCGTATTTATCTCCCGCAGCTTTTTCATTATGAAGAACAAGCGGCAAAGTGTATTGCAAAGCTATTGATACGGAAGCCGGAAAGCTATCCGCAGTTGGATGAGTTTTTGCAGGAGGCGCAGAGGGACAGTCGTATTTTACTGTCTGAGAAACAGGCTGAGGCAGTCAGGATGTGTATGGAAAATAGCTTTTCTGTGATTACGGGTGGTCCGGGTACAGGGAAAACCACTGTATTAAAGACGATTCTGGCTGTCTATGAAAAGCTACAGCCCGGGAAAGAAATCCTTTTGACAGCACCTACAGGTAGAGCAGCAAGAAGGATGGCTGAAAGTACCGGTTTTCCGTCTGCCTCAACCCTACATTCAGCATTAGGCCTGATGTCAGAGGAAATGAACTATGACGAAGAGACCGTAATGCGAGCTGATTTTATAATTGTGGATGAAACCTCCATGATGGATATGCAGCTTGCCTATTATTTATTAAATAGTCTGGGGACAGGGGCAAAGCTGTTATTTGTCGGTGATGTGAACCAGTTGCCATCAGTAGGTGCAGGGAATGTTTTGAACGAAGTCATTGCCAGTGGCATTGTGCCTACAACTGTATTGGATATGGTATTTCGGCAAAAGGATACTAGTCGCATTCCACTGAATGCACATAGTATCCAAGCGGGCGAAACAAAGCTGTTGTACGGCGAGGATTTTATTTTTCTGCCTGCGGAGAATGCAGAAGACGCTGCAAATATCATTAAAAACGAGTATCGGAAGCAGGTGGCGGAGTTTGGTTTAGAGCAAACGCAGGTGTTGACACCGTTTCGTGTGAAAAGTGAGGCGGGGGCGGTTATGTTAAACCAATCCTTGCGTGAAATCGTAAATCCTTGTGTAGACAAACGGTTGGAGGCGAGCCTTGGTAACCGAAGGATACGATATAAGGATAAGGTCATGCAGACAAAAAACATGAATGAAGTCAGCAATGGAGATATTGGTTTTGTCTCTATGATTGACCAAGAGGATGAGTGCCCTGTAACGATTACTTTTTCGGATAACCGTGTTAAGACGTATGGTACAGACGAATTAAACTGTATTGACCTTGCCTATGCAATGACAATACATAAAAGTCAGGGTGGTGAGTTTGGATGTGTCATTATTCCGGTACTATCCATGTTTTATGTGATGCTACAACGGGCACTGATTTATACAGCGATTACCAGAGCGAAGAAAAAGGTGATTTTAGTTGGACAAAAAAGAGCATTATTTACTGCAATTCATCGGAATGATGCAATTAAGCGGAATACAGTGCTTGGTATGCGGATTCAGAATGAGGTTGTTAAGTTAAAGCAGAAGAAAGGTAAAAAAACTGTGAAGCGGAAAAAAGAAGAAGGAGAGCAGATGACATTATAAGAATGATAGGAGTGGCTGAAATCAGCCGCTCCGGTTTTTAAAACGGAAGGGAGAGCAAAACGATGAATGAAGCAATGACAAGTAATATGACAGTCATAAACAGTCTAAATAAAGTGGAAGGCTTTGAGCCAGCGGTTTTTTTAAGACGTTTGGCGGGAGAGAACGGAGAGGAGCAGTTTTATTTGGATGTAAAATACAGAAAGCTCTGGTTTCGTTTACTGCACCCGGAAGGGAAAATTACCAAGCGTATTATAAGGTTGGAGAATGATTTTGCGATTATCGAAAGTAAGGTTTATCTTCATCGGAATGATCCGGAGGATGCGTATGTATCCTGTGCTTTTGCACAGCGTTGGCGGAAGGATGAGGATGCTTATGGATTGAAATATGTAGAAACCGCTGAAACGGCTGCGGTAGGCAGGGCATTAGCGGATGCAGGCTTTGGTATTCAGTTTTCTGAACCCGGTGAGGAGCGAGACGCCAGCTTGGTTGATGCGCCTGTTACAATACCGGAAGCAGCGTCTGCAAGTATTCCGGATGAGGCTGATGAAGAATTGCCGGAAGAAAAAGCGATAGAGAAGGAGAATACTGTGCAGAAGGCTACAAGGGCGAAAGGAAAGGAGCCGGATGAATCCATGTCGGTAGAGGAACTGATGCGAGTGATGAGCCTAAAGGAAGCGAAGAATTATGTGATTCCGATAGGAGCATATAAGGGTAAGACGTTAGGCGAGTTATGTGTGGAAAAGCCGGGGGCAATCAACTGGTATGTGGATTCCTATAACGGTAATAAAAATATGCTGCGTGCTGCGGCAAAAATCCTATTGGCAGCAGCACAATAATAAGGAGGCGGAGTAATGAATGGTTACCCATTTACAATTTTAGATATTGCAGGGATATTAAACCTGAAAATCCGCCGCCGTCAACCGACGAATATAGATGTAGACTGCCCTTTTTGCGGACATAAGAAGGGGAAAATGAACATCAACCTTACGAAAAATGTATTTCGTTGTAATTACTGTGGCGAAAGCGGCGGGATGATAGAGCTATATAGCAAGGTTTTTCAGATTAGCAATGCCCAAGGCTATGCAGAGATTTGTGAGATTCTCCATTGCGGGAAGGAACCGGGAGAGCTACCGAAACCAAAGCAACTCTATACACCTGATATGGAGCAGCTACCGAAAGCAGATTTGGAAACAAGACATCAGACGTATTCCATGATGCTTGCACAGCTGATTTTGTCTAAGGACCATCAGCAGAATCTGATGCACAGAGGGCTGAATAAGGAGCAAATCCTTAAGTATGGCTATAAAAGTACGCCGGCTTTTGGCTTTAATCGAATAGTATCTGCTATTATGTCGAAGGAATGTGTGTTAGATGGTGTACCGGGGTTTTATACAAAAAAGAATAATACCTATGGTATTAACTTTCATAGAAATGTATCAGGTATTCTGATTCCTGTTTGTTCTATGGATGGCAGAATTGAGGGGTTTCAGATTCGTTTGGATAGACCGATAGAGGATAAGAAGTATATCTGGTTTTCCAGTTCCAATCAGTTTCGTGGGACCTCTGTCGGTGGGCCGGTGCATTTTATCGGGAATCCGGCTGATAAAACGGTTTATGTGACAGAGGGTGCGCTGAAAGCGAACATTGCCCATTCCTTTTGCGGTAAAACATTTGTCGCATTGGCTGGGGTAAGTCATTATAAATCATTGGAACCGATTTTTGCACAACTCAAGCAAAATGGTACAAAAAATATTGTAGAGGCTTATGATATGGATAAGGATACGAATGTGCATGTGGAACAGAGCTGTATGCAGATGATGCAGATGGCGGATAAATTTGGATTTCAGGTACATCGCTTACGTTGGGATGCACGGTATAAAGGGATTGACGATTGGTTGAAATATACGAATCAAAGGAAATAAGAGTTTTAAAAAGGCTGCCGATTTTGGCAGCTTTTTCTTTTGCCTGAGAATAATTAAGGTTTTTGTTCGTATAGCGTTGTATTGCTATAAATAATTTTTGAAAAAAATATATTTTTTTGATATTTTTTGGTTTTTTGTTGTTCTTCTTATTCTTTATTAGATAGAAGGGGAATTTTTTTCATAATTTCAGGGAAAGGGGGTGGAACCGATGAATTACCGCCCTTCTGAATGCAGCCTATATATGCGTTTTGACACTTACTGCAAGAAAAACATGAAGTTTAAGAATTATAAACTTTATATGGAGGAACAGAGATATAAGGACGAAAGAAGGAGGTTACAAACCATGGTAAAAGGGGTGAGGAAACAAGATTTTTGGGTTTATGATACATACCCCTGTTCTAAGTTCAGCATTAGTGTGGAAAGCATAAAAGTAATTATTGAAAATGAGATTTTATATCAGGCATTAGATATGTTATCAGGGAAAAGGCTGGAAATCATTCTACTTAGCTATTTTGTAGAACTGACAGATAAGGAGATCGGCAAAATAATGAGCATACCGAAAAGTAGTGTTCAGTACAATCGTAATGTTGCATTGCAGCAGATGAGAAAGATGATGGAGGAGTATACCAAAGAATGAAAAATAGGGGAAAATCAAGAAATAAATATATGGAAAATATGAGAAATGGGATTTTTGGAAAGGGTAAAAAAATAGATGAAAAGACAATTCTTCTTGCGGTATCCGGCGATACAATAGCGCTGATGCAAGTGGTTGACGCATATCAGCCCTATATTAAAAAGCTTGCAAAGCGTAAAGCAATTGATAAAGATGGTAACACGATAGAGTATGTTGATGAAACTGTAAAGCGGACGCTGGAAATCACTTTAATTGCATCTGTAATGAAGTTTAATCCGTATATGTAAATGACAGCGTTAAAAACAGCACCTTGATAATTGAATAAAACAGCAGATGAATAACATATAATGAAACTTCTGTTTAGCCTCAGTCAGAGCGTTAAAAGCGTCTAAGGCAAGGGGAACAGGCCGTCTGGAAGAGGGTAGGTGAAAGTCCTATGGGGGTAAACCGTTCATTTGCTTTTATATAAAAAATGTGCAAATTCGCAGAGTGGCAGAAAATGCAGAAATCTGTAATGATATAGGTAGCCACTACAGTATCCAGAGGTGGAATGATGGACGATCAAATGGTTGATAGAATGGTATATACAGCTGAGGATATTCAAAAAATATTAGGAATTGGAAGGAGTGTGACATATAGATTTTTGGAGAAAACATTTTCCGAGCAAAAGCCGTTTAAAGTACTTAAAGTTGGGAAAATGTATAGAGTTCCAAAGAAAGGGTTTGATGAGTGGCTGAATGGATGATAGATAAGACATAAAAGCAATAAAAGGGGGGTACTTCGATGGAACATCAGAAAATGGGTATTTATTATAATGGAAAATCATGGGCTCATAATATAAAGCTCTTATCTGATGATGGGAAAACTAAATACAGTAAAAGAGCGGGATTTCAAACTTTTGAAGAGGCGCTGCATAGTGCTATGTCATATGAGAAAGAGTTTAAGGAGGCGCTGAGGAGATTTCATTTAAAGAATAAAATTAATTTTGACATTTCCTTAAAAGATTATTTAATTTATTGGTATGATGAGATTTATTCTTCCAGAGTTGAGGCGACAGCAAGAATGCTTGGACAATACACGTTATATTATTTGATTTTTCCGCAGTTGGAAAGAAACATTAAGTTAAGATACGCAAATACGGAATTCTTTAATGCACTATTAAAGAGGGTAGCCGGAATTTGTCAGAGTGCAGGGAACAAAGGGCGAGAGGTTTTGAATATTGCAATGAAGGATGCTTTGGTTGCAGGATATATCAGTTCAAATCCGATTCCGGAAACAGAAGGTTATCCAAGACGTAAGCCGGAAATAAAAATTTTATCCAAGCAACAAATAAAAATACTGCTTCAGGCAGCCGAAAAAAGTCGTTGGTATTTAGAAATATTACTGGGGATGTTTTGTGGGCTGCGAAAGGGCGAAATTTTAGGGCTGAAATTTGCAGATTTTGATTTGGAAAATGAAACGGTATCTGTTATGCGCCAGCTTGGCAGTAATCCGGTTTTCAAAAGTGCCGAAAGCTTAGAGGGGACGTATGCTTGTATAGAAAAGCCGCCTAAAACAGAAAAAAGCTATCGTACATTGAAGTTGCCCAAGATTATTCTTGATGAATTGGAGGGACGCAGATTAAGAATTTTAGCGGATAAAAGTAGATTAAAAGAAAACTATTTTGATAACGATTATATTAGTTGCAGGGAAAATGGGTTATATCATACACAGGCTTCAATGAATCTTGCCTTAAATAAGCTGTGTGACAGAAATGGGTTGCCCAGAATTTCCGTACATAGCTTAAGACACATTTATGCGACACTTTTAATAGAAAAAGGGGTACCATTATATAAGATTTCTGCTTTGATGGGACATGAATCCATTCATACTACCTTTGAGATTTATTGCGATGTGATGGAAGATGGACGAAATATACAAGATTTTATGAATCGTACCTTTCTTCCATTACAAAATGAAATGTGTGAGCAGGTGCTTTGTTATGATTGATTTCAGGTTGCAAGAATATATAGAATGGAAAGTTGGAAAAGTAATTCCAATAAAGAATAAATTTGGTTTTCGGGTTACGTTATATTATCTGGATATGCCGAGGAAGGTGCAGCAGAAATCAGGGTTTACAACAGAAAAGGAAGCAAATATCGCCAGGGATAAAACGGTTGGGGAGTTATATGCAGGGGATTATATTGTTTATGAAAATATTTTAGTGAAGGAGTTTTTGGAGTTTTGGTTGGATATGGAGTATCGAAGGGTAGGAAAGCCGGTTCATACATACTTATCCTTTCGGAGTATCATTCGGAATAAAATTATACCTTATCTGGGAACGAAAAAAATAGCGGATATAAATAGTAGGCATATACAAGCGCTGTATCAAACAGTTGCACTGTCCTCTAAGGTCATGGCGTACCATACCAGAACAGTTATGGGGTTAGCAATGAAATATGCAAAAGCAAAGAGGTTTATTGCCAGAAATCCCGCTGCAAGTGTAATGGTGGCAAAGGTAGATAATAACAAAGGGTATCATACGAGAGATATACATTCTGCAAAGACTTTAAATTTGGAGCAGATTAAGATTTTAATTAGAGCAAGCCGAAACACACCTATTTATATCGCTGTTTTGTTTAATACCTTGATGGGCTTGCGAAGAGGGGAGATTGTCGGCTTAAAATATTCGGATGTTGATTATGTGAATCAGGAATTGCATGTGCAGCGTCAGATTGGAAAGGTTTTTGTAGAGATACAAGGGGAGAATAAACCGATGATTCTTGATGCGCAAGAGATTCCTTTAAAGACGAAATCGAGTTATCGGGTATTACCGATACCTGACTATGTGCTTGATGCAATTATAAAAGAACGTGAGAGATATGAGGAAAGGAGAAAGAAGGCAGGAGAAAAATTCCATGATTTTGGGTTTATATTTTGTTCTGAGACAGGAAATGCAAGGAGTAAAAACTTTCATTATCAGCATTTTAAAAGGATTTTAAGGGAAAATGGATTGCCGAATATAAGATGGCATGATCTTAGAAGCTCTTACTGTACGTTGCTGTTGCAAAATGAGTTTAATCCGAAAGCGGTTTCCTGTTTTATGGGACATGCAAAAGAGATTATCACAATAGATGTTTATGGTGATAATAAAGTAATGGCGGTTGATTGTACAAGAGAAATTGATATGTTCATAGAGGAACTGCATCTGCATCAGATGGAGCTGACAATGGCAGAGGAAAGAACATTTGATACTGTTTGTGTAAATCCAGAGGATTTAAAATAGAACGAATGTTTGGAAATTTTCTGTGTTCGCTACACAGCATCCTTAATTTGTGCTATAATTTCCATGTAGAAGATAGAGGTGCTATATGGCTGTTTTTTCGTGCGATAGGATGCTATCTTGTATTATTTTATTGTAAAAAAGAAAGCCTGTGACCGAAATTCGAAGTCGCCTGAAATCAGAGCAAATTCGGAATATGTCACGGCTGAAGAATTCGAATTTTTTGTGTGGTATGATGCTATTTTTATGGTCATCGGGAGGAGAAAAAATGGAGAACAAATTCAAAGTGGTATCGAAATATAAACCGACCGGTGATCAGCCGCAGGCGATTGAAAAAATTGCGGAGGGCTTTCAGAAGGGCTTGAAATTCCAGACCTTACTGGGGGTAACAGGCTCCGGCAAAACCTTCACGATGGCAAATATCATTGAGAAAATCCAGAAGCCGACCTTGGTGATTGCGCACAATAAAACCCTTGCGGCACAGCTTTATAACGAGCTGAAGGAGTTTTTCCCCGAAAATGCGGTGGAGTATTTCGTCAGCTATTATGATTATTATCAGCCCGAGGCGTATGTGCCGAGTACGGATACCTATATCGAAAAGGATTCCTCTGTCAATGATGAAATTGATAAGCTGCGCCATTCCGCCACGGCGGCTCTGGTGGAGCGAGAGGATGTTATTGTTGTTGCCAGCGTTTCCTGTATTTATGGCTTGGGTGACCCTGAGGAATACTACGGCATGATGCTTTCCCTGCGCCCCGGCATGGAGAAGGACAGGGATGAAGTCCTGCGCGCTCTGGTGGAAATGCAGTATGACCGCAATGATCTGAATTTTGAACGAGGTACGTTTCGTGTCCGTGGGGATGTGGTCGAAATCTTCCCGATCGGCTCCTCGGAGCATGCCATTCGTGTGGAGTTTTTCGGGGATGAAATCGACCGTATTACGGAAATAGATGTGCTGACAGGCGAAATCATCGGAACAAGAAACCATATCTCGATTTTCCCTGCATCGCATTATGTCACCGCGCCCGAAAAAATGCAGCTTGCCATTCAGCGGATTGAAAAGGAGCTGGAGGAGCGCTTGGAAGAGCTCAAACGAGAGGACAAGCTTCTGGAAGCACAGCGATTGGAGCAACGCACGAATTATGATTTGGAAATGCTCAGAGAAATGGGCTTCTGTACGGGCATCGAAAACTATTCCCGTCATCTTTCCCTGCGCGAAGCAGGCAGCACGCCCTTTACGCTGATTGATTTCTTTCCGGATGATTTCCTTATCATTGCGGATGAATCCCACGTTTCTATTCCGCAGATTCGAGCTATGTATGAGGGAGACCGCTCCAGAAAAACAACACTGGTGGACTTTGGCTTTCGTCTGCCCTCTGCCTTGGACAACCGCCCATTGAAATTTGCGGAATTTGAAAGCAAAATCCATCAAATGCTGTTCGTTTCCGCAACCCCCTCTGTTTATGAAAAGGAGCATTCTCAGCAGACAGCGGAGCAGATTATTCGTCCGACAGGCTTGTTGGACCCCGAAATTTCCGTTCGTCCCATTCATGGGCAGATTGATGATTTGCTTGCCGAGGTCAGAAAGACCACAGAGACAGGTGATAAGGTTCTTGTCACAACCCTGACGAAGAAAATGGCAGAACGCCTGACGGATTACCTGCGCGAAGCAGGGGTGCGCGTGCGCTATCTCCATTCGGATATTGATACCCTGGAGCGTCTGGAAATCATTCGTGATCTGCGTATGGATGTGTTTGATGTGCTGGTCGGCATCAACCTTTTGCGTGAGGGTCTGGATATCCCCGAGGTCAGTCTGGTTGCCATCTTGGATGCAGATAAGGAGGGCTTTCTGCGTTCCGAAACCTCGCTGATTCAGACCATTGGGCGTGCGGCAAGAAATGCCAAGGGGCGCGTCATTATGTATGCCGATGTGATGACAGAAAGCATGGATAGGGCGATTACGGAAACCAACCGCCGCCGCTGTCTTCAGCAGGCATATAATGAGGAGTATGGCATCATTCCGCAGACCATTCAAAAGAAGGTGCATGATGTCATCCAGATTACAAAAACGGCAACGGAAAAGCAGAAATTCGGTCTGGAAAAGGACCCCGAATCCATGAGCGAAAAGGAATTGAAGCAGCTGATTGCAAAGCTGGATAAGGAAATGAAGCACGCCGCGTTGGAATTGCAGTTTGAACGTGCAGCAGAGCTGAGAGATAAAATTTTGGAAATCAAGAAATTATTGTAAGAACTTGGGCAATCCTCTGAAAAGGGATATCCCAAGAAAAGGAGACGCTATGAAGGATAAGATTGTAATAAAGGGTGCGAGAGCGCATAATCTGAAAAATGTTGACCTCACCATCCCCAGAGATCAGCTAGTTGTCTTTACGGGGGTGAGCGGCAGCGGCAAAAGCTCTCTTGCTTTCGATACGATATATGCAGAGGGACAAAGACGCTATGTGGAGTCGCTCTCCTCCTATGCAAGGCAGTTTTTGGGGCAGATGGAAAAGCCGGATGTAGACCTCATCGAGGGGCTTTCTCCTGCCATCTCCATCGACCAGAAAACAACGAGCCATAATCCCCGTTCCACCGTCGGTACGGTAACGGAGATTTATGATTATCTGCGTCTGCTCTACGCAAGAATCGGGATTCCCCATTGCCCGAAATGCGGCAAGGAAATCAAAAAACAAACCATCGACCAGATTGTAGACCGCATTATGGAGCTGCCAGAACGGACAAAATTGCAGTTGTTGGCACCCGTGGTGCGTGGCAGAAAGGGCGAGCATGTCAAGCTGCTGGAGGATGCAAAAAAGAGCGGCTATGTGCGTGTGCGCGTGGATGGAATTCTGTATGACCTTTCCGAAAAAATCGAATTGGAAAAAAATAAAAAGCATAACATAGAAATCGTGGTAGACCGTCTGATGGTAAAGGAAGGCATGCAGATGCGTCTGACCGAATCCATCGAAACGGCATCGGCACTCAGCGGCGGTCTCCTGATTGTGGATGTAAATCAGGGAGAGGATGAGCTGCTGTTCAGCCAGAGCTTTTCCTGCCCCGACTGCGGCGTGGATTTGATGGAAATTGAACCGCGCATGTTCTCCTTCAATAATCCAAGCGGGGCCTGCCCGACCTGTACGGGTCTGGGGATGCAGATGAAGTTTGATGAACAGCTGATTGTGCCGAATGAGGAGCTTAGCATCATGCAGGGCGCAATTACCGCCCCCGGCTATAATTCCGTCAATGCGAAGGGGAGTATGAGTAAGGTTCTCTTTGATGCACTGGCGGCGAAATACGGCTTTTCTCTGGAAACGCCCTTTAAGGATTTGCCCCGAAAAATCAAGGATATTATTTTCTATGGCACGAAGGAAAAGCTGCGCATTACCTACAGCAATGTGCGTGGCACAGGCACCTATGATTATGCCTTTGAAGGGGTCATCAATACTCTGCAGCGCAGATATAACGAAACCTCCGAAGCCATGCGCGCGGAATTTGAGGAATATATGACGAATATCGAGTGTCCCGATTGCCATGGGAAACGCCTGCGTCCGGAGGTGCTTGCCATTACTGTCAACGGGAAGAATATTTCCGAGGTGACGGAGCTTTCCATTGGCAAAATGCAGGAATTCTTCCAAAGCCTGACGCTGACGGAACGGGAAAATATGATTGCGGAACGTATTCTGAAGGAAATCCACGCCAGAGTCGGCTTTTTGATTGATGTCGGTCTGGAATATCTGACGCTTTCCAGAACGGCAGGCACGCTTTCCGGTGGGGAATCGCAGCGTATCCGTCTGGCAACGCAGATTGGCTCCGGTCTGGTCGGCGTAGTTTATATTCTGGATGAACCGAGTATCGGTTTGCATCAGCGGGATAATGATAAGCTGCTTGCAACATTAAAGCACCTGCGTGATATCGGCAACTCTCTGATTGTGGTGGAGCATGACGAGGATACCATGCGCGCGGCGGATTTTGTTGTGGATATCGGCCCCGGTGCAGGGCGCGGCGGCGGTGAAATCGTTGCGGCAGGCAGTGTAGAGGAAATTATGGCGGTGGAGCGCTCCGTGACGGGTGCATATCTCAGCGGACGCAAAAAAATCGAAGTGCCAAAGGAACGCAGACCCTTCGCACAAGACCATAAATTAGTCATCAAGGGTGCGGCAGAAAATAATCTGAAAAACATCGATGTGGAAATTCCGCTTGGTGTGTTTACCTGCGTGACGGGTGTCAGCGGCAGCGGCAAAAGCTCCCTCATCAATGAAATTCTGTATAAGCGTCTGGCGAAGGAGCTGAACAGAGCCAAAACCAGAGCCGGCAGGCATGAGGAAATGCTTGGGCTGGAGAAGCTGGATAAGGTCATCAATATTGACCAGTCCCCCATCGGGCGCACACCCAGAAGCAACCCTGCAACCTATACCGGTCTGTTTGATATGATTCGGGATGTGTTCGCGCAGACAACAGAGGCGAAGGTCAGAGGGTATCAGAAGGGCAGATTCAGCTTTAATGTAAAAGGCGGCAGATGTGAAGCGTGCAGCGGGGATGGTATCGTCAAAATTGAAATGCACTTCCTGCCTGATATTTATGTGCCCTGCGAGGTCTGCCATGGCAAACGCTATAACCGCGAAACCCTAGAGGTAAAATATAAAGGGAAAACCATTTCCGATGTACTGGATATGACGGTCGAGGAAGCATTGCAGTTCTTTGAAAATATTCCCCGTATCAAAAATAAGCTGCAAACCTTATATGATGTCGGTCTTTCCTATGTGCAGCTGGGGCAGTCCTCCACAACGCTTTCCGGCGGTGAAGCGCAGCGCGTGAAGCTGGCAACGGAGCTGAGCCGCAAAAGCACAGGCAAAACGGTCTATATTCTGGATGAGCCCACAACGGGACTGCATACGGCGGATGTGCATAAGCTGGTGCAGATTCTGCAAAGGCTGACCGAGGGCGGTAATACGGTTATCGTCATTGAGCATAATCTGGATGTGATTAAAACGGCGGATTATATCATCGACCTTGGCCCTGAGGGCGGCGATGGCGGCGGCACAATCGTTGCAGTCGGCACCCCCGAAGAAATCTGTCGGGTGTCGGCCTCCTATACGGGAAAATATCTGAAGCCGCTGCTTGATGCAAAAGTCGAAACAAGCCGAAATCCTGATTTCGACTGAGCATAAGCATAAGCGTATATAGGTTCTTATTGACATTTTGTGAAAAACTAAGTACCATAAGAATAATGAAGTACTATGTGATTTTTGGAGGAAGCTATGGCAAAAGAAAAAGGACCGGTAGCAGACTTTGTGCAGACGAGAAAGCGTATCAACGATTATTTCGGCTGCGAGGGGGATTTCTTCATTCATCCGCTGCTCGATTTTGAATGGGCAGTCAGAGAGGATGAGGATTTTACCTTCCTTTGCTATTGGACAACTGAGGGGAAAAAGATAGATGCCGTTGTAGTTAAAAAAAGCGGTACACCTATGATTTACAAAACGAAGGACTACACCATGGTAGTCGCCATCGACTGCGTGAAGATCGGCTTTATCTTCCGCAACGGAAAAAATCAGACACAGCAGTGAAAACGGGATGTGGATTTTTTGGCAGGTCTGAACGGCTGTCTATCCGCATAAACTGATTTATTGAAAGGATCATTGCTAAGGGAAAATCTTTGGCAAAGCAAAGGGGAGAAAGAGATGCAAATGGAAGGATTGCCGGAAAACAATACTGTTCTGATTGCCGGTAAGATCGTAAAAGGCTGTGTCTTTAGTCATGAGGTATATGGCGAAGGTTTCTATACATTTCAGATTTCTTCTGAACGCCTCAGTGATAAGGAGGATATCCTGCCTGTCACCGTTTCCGAACGGCTGATAGATATGAATTTATTGCAGGTAGGGACAAAAGTGGATATTGTGGGACAGTTAAGGAGCTACAATAACTACAACAGTAAAAAAAATCGTCTGGTGCTGACCATCTTCGCGAGGGAGATTTCCCTGCCGGAGGAGGAAGAGGGAAAGAATATCAATCAGGTTTATCTGAATGGTTTTATCTGTAAGCCCCCGATTTACCGTAAAACGCCTTTTGGAAGAGAAATATCCGATATTCTGGTAGCGGTCAACCGCGCCTATAATAAATCGGATTATATTCCCTGCATTGCATGGGGCAGAAATGCCAGATATATCGCAAATCTGGAGGTGGGTGCCAATATCCATATCTGGGGCAGAATGCAAAGCAGAATCTATCAGAAACGCATTGGCGAGGAGGTAGAGGAAAGAGTCGCTTATGAGGTTTCTGTTGCAAAAATCGAGCTGCCGCATAAGGCGGAGCACGAAGCGGAAGAAAAAGGCGCGGACGAGATGGTCTGAAGCAAGAAAAACAGGAGTGAAGATAACGTGAGACAAGGTCAGATTTCAATTTATTATGGTATGGGGAAGGGGAAAACAGCCGTAGCCGTTGGGCGTGGCATGCGCGCCATCGGCGAGGAACAGCGTGTTGTTATGATTCAATTCTTGGATTATCATAACAGCAAGGAAATTGCACTGCTGAAGAAGCTGGAGCCTGATTTCCGTATTTTCCGCTTTGAGAAGGATCGTGCGGCAGAGGATGTGCAGGGGGCTGAAAATGATGAAGCACTGCACAAGGAAATATTCAACGAAATCCGCAACGCGTTTAATTTCGCAAAGAAAATTGTGGATACGGGTGAATGTGAAATGCTTCTGCTGGATGGAATTCTGGAATGTGTGGAAAAAGGATATCTACAGGAATCTGATTTGCATGAGATTATTGGAAAGCGCCCCGATTTTATGGATATCATCCTGACGGGGACGATTCTTCCGGCAGGCATTGCAGAGGAAGCAGAAAATATCTATCAGCTTGTAGCGGAAAAGGAAAAAGAATAAAAAGGAAAAAGGATAAAAAAGAAAAGCCTCTGAGATGGAATCTCAGAGGCTTTTTTGTGCTTATTGCAGAACTTCCTTCATGGTGTATAGACCGGCAGGCTTGCCTGCCAGGAATTTTGCCGCCTTCACTGCGCCAACGGCGAAAACCTCGCGAGAGGTTGCGCGATGGGTCAGCTCAATGACTTCATCTCTGCCGGCAAAAATGACATCATGCTCGCCGACGATATTGCCGCCGCGCACTGCATGAATCCCGATTTCGGTTTTTTCTCTTTTTTCACGCACCTGAGAACGATCATATACATAATGATACCGTTCCTCCATTGCCTGATTGATAGCATCTGCCAGAGCCATTGCGGTGCCGCTGGGGGCATCAATCTTCTGGTTGTGGTGCTTTTCCACGATTTCAATATCGAAGCCGCTTTCTGCCAGAATGACTGCCGCGCGCTGCACCAAATCCAGTAACAGATTTACGCCAACAGACATATTCGCGGATTTCAGAATCGCAACCTCCTTGCTTGTTTCCTGCATCAGCGCGGTGGTTTCCTCGGATAATGCTGTGGTGCAGAGCACAACAGGGATTTTTTTTGCCTTGGAAAATGCCAGAAGGGCAGGAACAGCCTTTGCTGTGGAGAAGTCGATAATGACATCCCCTGCAACGTCGCAGGCTTCGCAGCTTGGAAATACAGGGAAATCCAACGCAGGGGTGGTGGGGTCGATACCTGCCACAACCTGACAATCCGGTTCGTTTTTCACTAATTCGGCTACAACGTGACCCATTTTGCCGCCGCAGCCATGAATGATTACATTTATCATAATTTACTCCTTTCTCGTGAGGCGCTGCCTCACACTCCGCCAAGGGAGTCACTCCCTTGGAACCCGATACCGCAACACCATGTATATGGTGTTGCAAATGGGGGTCAAGGGGAATCATTCCCCTTGCAGGGTTTGGGACAGCGTCCCAAGAAAATTAAAGCAGACCGTAGTTCTTCAGTGCGGTTCTCAATGTTTCCAGATTCTTGGGCTCCATCTCGCACAGAGGTGCTACGCAAGGCCCAACCGCATAGCCCATTTCATTCAGCGCAGTCTTTACGGGGATGGGGTTTACTTCGCAGAACAGTGCGGAAATCAATTCAATCGCATCCAGCTGCAGCTTTGTAGCCGCCTTTGTATCCCCATTCAGATAATGCATAACCATATCGTGTGTCTGCTTGGGTGCTACGTTGGACAGGACGGAGATAACGCCCTTGCCGCCCAGAGACAAAACGGGCAGAATCTGATCGTCATTGCCGCTGTAAATATCGAAATCGGGACCAACCAGAGCCGCAATTTCAGCCACCTGAGACAGATTGCCGCTTGCTTCCTTCACAGCAACAATGTTCTTTACCTTTGCCAGCTCTGCAACTGTCTTGGGTGCAATGTTGCAGCCGGTTCTGCCGGGTACATTGTAAAGAATGATGGGAATATTGATGCTGTTTGCAACTGCTGTGTAGTGCAGAATCAGCCCCTTCTGTGTTGCCTTGTTGTAGTAGGGAGTTACCAGCAGAACGGCATCAGCGCCTGCCTTTTCGCAGCCCTGTGCCAGTGCGATACAGTGTGCGGTATCATTGCTGCCTGCACCTGCGATAATGGGAACACGACCTGCTGCAACCTCTTTTGCGAAGCGGATACATTCAATCTGTACCTCATCGGACATGGTAGATGCTTCCCCTGTTGTGCCGCAGATGATCAGCGCGTCTGTATCATTTGCAATCTGAAATTCAATCAGTTCCTTCATTTTATCAAAGTTTACGCTGCCGTCAGCGTGCATGGGTGTTACGAGGGCTACGCCTGCTCCTGTGAAAATAGACATATGTATGACCTCCTTACGAAAATTGAACTCTCTTATATAGTATGAATGACTTATTCGTTCATTGCCTTTATGATTTCTTCCGCAATCTGTACTGCATTTGTTGCCGCACCCTTACGAATATTGTCAGCGACTACCCAAAGATTTACGCCGTTTTCTACGCTTTCATCGCGGCGGATACGTCCGATGAATACTTCGTCCTTGCCTGCTGCGGTAACAGCCATAGGGTATTCGTTGTGTGCGCTGTCATTCTGTACAACAACACCGGGTGCATTTTTCAGAACCTCAATCAGTTCATCCAGATCGAAGGGCTTTTCAAATTCCACGTTGATGGATTCGCTGTGAGAATCGAAAACAGGTACACGAACCGTTGTTGCCGTCACGCGCATAGCATCGTTATGCAGAATCTTTCTGGTTTCGTTTACCATCTTCATTTCTTCCTTTGTATAGCCGTTATCAAGGAAGGAATCAATGTGGGGCAGGCAGTTGCTTGCAATGGGGTGAGGGAATTTCTTGGGAGCCTCGCCCTTCATGCCGTTCTCCAAATCCTTCCAGCCTGCAACACCTGCGCCGGATACTGCCTGATAGGTGGAATAAACCACACGTTTGATTTTATATTTATCATCCAGAGGCTTCAGCGCAACCATTGCCTGAATGGTGGAGCAGTTGGGGTTGGCAATGATGTTTTTGTGCCAGCTGATATCCTCAGGGTTTACCTCGGGAACAATCAGGGGAACCGCGGGATCCATTCTCCACTGGGAGCTGTTGTCGATAACAATGCAGCCATGAGCAGCTGCGATGGGGGCGAATTTTTCGCTTGTGCCGCCGCCTGCGGAGAACAGTGCGATATCAATGGGCTTATCAAAGGAATGCTCATTCAGCTCTTCCACAACATAGTCCTTGCCATTGAATTTCAACGTGGAGCCTGCGGAACGGGCAGATGCCATAACATAGAAATTTTCGATGGGCAGATGTCTTTCCTCCAGAACCTTCAGGAAAGTTCTGCCTACCATGCCTGTTGCGCCGACTACGGCGAGGTTGATTTTCTTCATTTTAAAATCCTTCTTTCTTTTGCGTTAATGTTTTCGATGATAAAAGGTCGATGGGCTGTGCTTTGGAATAGTTTTCCTTGCTATAAACAAAAACAGCCGACGCACGCGCCGACCTCCAAGGAAACTGTGGTATCCTTGAATGCCGCAGTTTGATTGTTCTTCGTAGCGCTCCATTGGGTTTTCCAATGACAGTCGCACAGATATTAGCTGCACAACCAGAAGGGGAAAGATAAGGCTTATCCCTTCTTCGGCGTTTTCCCCTTTCTGCGGGCTTCCTCTATCCCTTATGACATTTGCCCGGATACTCTTGAAAAACGCACCTCTACTTTAGAAAAATATGTATTTGTCTCATAGTCTAACACCAGATAGGAATTCTGTCAAATAAATTCGCGAAAAAATATTGTATTTTTTAAAGAGTCATTCGTCTGCGCACAAAATACATGTTTTGGCGGAAAATGTGCATACTGAGTGGAAGGAAAGGAACAGAAAGGGTGATTTGATTGCGAAAAAAGAAGGAACTGACCGAGGCGGAAAAGCGTGATTTGGCGATGAAATACGAGGTTGCCGAGGAGCTGGGGCTTCTGGAGAAGGTAGAGCGGTGCGGCTGGAGGGGGCTGACATCGAGAGAAAGCGGACGCATCGGCGGCATTATGGGGACAAGAAAAACGGCGGAGCGAAAGCGGACAGAAGCGGACAAAGTGGACAGAGTGGACACCTAAAAGGAAAGGGAGTGGACAGGGGAGTGGACAGCAGAAAGGCATTTCCTGTCTATAAGGATTCCTGCTTGCATTTAAAAACGGATAGAGCTATAATATAAAGTTGTGAACGAATATCTCTCTGTAGAAGGGCATGGAGGAGGGCTTTATGAGCGCATACGAAACCTTTGCATCGGTATATGATCTTTTCATGGAACAAGTGGAATATGACGAATGGCTCGACCACATCCATGCGGTCTGGGAAAAATACGGCATCGCGCCGAAAACGATTCTGGATTTAGGCTGTGGGACAGGCAGTATTCTGCTTCCTCTGGCGCAGGAGGGCTTCGATGTGATTGGCGTTGACCTTTCCTCCGAAATGCTGACGGAGGCAGACCACAAGGCGATGGAGGCTGGCGTTTCGGTGCGGCTTGCCTGTCAGGACATGACGGAGCTGGATCTGGGCGAGCAGGCGGATTGTATTCTGAGCCTGTGTGACTGCATGAACTACCTGACGGAGGAGGGGCAGCTTGCGGCGGCATTTCGGCGCATAGCGGCGCACATGAAGCCGGAGAGCATCCTCCTGTTCGATATGAATACGGAATATAAGTTCCGCGAGGTACTGGGGCAGAAGGTATTCGGTGCGGCAGAGGAAGCGGCGGCGTATATCTGGGAGAACGATTACGACGAGGAAGAGAAAATCAACGAATATTATGTGAGCTTTTTCATTGCGCAGGAGAACGGGCTCTATGAGCGAGTGGAGGAATACCACTACGAAAGAGCCTACGCAACAGAAGAAATTGAGCAGGCTTTGCAGGCGGCAGGACTGGCACTTCTGGAGGTTACGGACGGGTATTGCTTTGCACCGCCGCAGGAGAAGAGTGAGCGTCTGCTTTTTGTGGCAAAGCTGAAATAAGGATAGATTGGGATAAGAAATAGTCGGAGGAAAACGAATGAGTGATTATATTGTAAGAGCAACGGCAGGCAACGGCAGTATTCGCGCCTTTGCTGCCACAACGAGAGATTTGGTGCAGCACGCAAGAGAGATTCACCATACTTCTCCGGTGGCATCCGCGGCACTGGGCAGAATGTTGACGGCGGCGGCGATGATGGGCAGTATGCTGAAGGGCGAAAAGGATATTGTAACCCTGCAGATTCGCGGTGAAGGCCCCTTGCAGGGGCTTGTGGTAACGAGCGACAGCCATGCGAGAGTGAAGGGCTATGTATTCAACCCCAATGTGGAAATTCCGGATTTATACCCCGGCAAGCTGAATGTCGGCGGTGCAATCGGCAACGGCTACATGAGCGTGATCAAGGATATCGGCATGAGAGAGCCTTATGCCGGACGGATTGAGCTGGTGACAGGGGAAATTGCAGATGACCTGACCTATTATTTCGCACAGTCTGAGCAGACCCCCTCCGCGGTTGGTCTGGGGGTGCTGGTGGAAACGGATACCTCTATCCGCAGAGCCGGCGGCTTTATCATTCAGCTGCTTCCCGATGCAACGGATGAAATGATTGAGAAGCTGGAAAAGAAGCTGGCAACGCTTCCTTATGTTTCGGATTTACTGGATATGGGGAAAACACCGGAGGATATTTTGCAGATGATTCTGGGAGAGATGGAGCTGAAAATCATGGATACCGTTCCGACGGAATTTTACTGCAACTGCACACGAGAGCGTGTGGAACAGGCACTTATCAGCATTGGCAGAGAGGAACTGGAAAAAATCATCAGAGAGGACAAGAAAGCAAATCTGCACTGTCATTTCTGCGGCAAGGAATACGATTTTACGGAAGAAGAACTGAAAAAGCTTCTGGAAGATGCGAAATGAGAGAGTAAGCAAGAACGAAAGAGCCAAAGGGGGCGTTCCTTTTGAAAAGGGATTTTGCGGTGGCTGTGAAGGCTGTCATTATAAAAGAGAATAAAGCACTGGTGCTTTGCCGTTCCAAGCATGAAATGGAGTGCAGCTATATGAACAGCCATCAGAAATGGGATCTGCCGGGAGGCGGACTGCATTTCTTTGAGAAGGCAGAGGAGGGACTGCGCAGAGAAATCCGCGAGGAAACGGACTTACATGTTTCCATCGGATCGCCGTTGTCCTTATTTGATGCCATCAAGCACCACATCCACCTTTGTATTTTTACATACGCCTGCACATGGACGGGGGGCGAGGTAAGGCTCAGCCCTGAGCATGAGGCCTTCTTCTGGATGACGAAGGAGGAAGTGGAAGAAAGCGAATTGCCCCACTGGATGAAGCGCGACATTCGTGCGGCATTTGCATCTCTGCGGAAAAAGCAGGAGGGATAAACCTTTCGGAGTACGGAGTTTATTCAATTTATTGAATAGATTCCGTACTCTTTTTTAATTTGTTGAATTTGCATAAAGGAATTACCGGGGAGAGAAGAAAAACGCGTAAAACCAGGAAACAGCTGTTTCAAATGAATAATATTTCACTTAAAAAAGTTTTGTTCAGTGAAAAAAATATTTTCTTGATGAGAAACTGACAAAAATTAGATGCAAAAAATTGTTTGTTTTATACAAAACATTAAGGGGAGGAGAGGGAAAAACAATCTGCAAAAATTGGAATACAAATAAATCGCATGCGAAAGACCGTTCGCAAACCTTGAAAAATAAAGAAATTTGCTTTTTCGATGAAAGGAGTATGATGTATTTTTAACAAACATGTCCGAGAAAGAAAAAGGTTTGAGAATTGGACAGAAAATGGAAGAGGATTGACAGATTCATAAAAATCCCGTATTATTTACGGTAAGGATGTGTTTCATATTTCATATATCCTTGGAATTTTCTTGAAAATTCATGAAAATTTCAACCATACCTTCGGGAACCGAAGGAGAAGGAACGAGTGGGACAGGGACGAATCTCTATTTAAATTAGAAAATAATACTGTTATATCTTTAACAAGAAAATTTTAACGGGAGTTTTAAAGTACCTGTGCAATTTGTTCAATAAAAAAATACAGCAAGTGAGGTGAGTATTGTGGCTTATGAGATCCTGAAAAGCATTGTAGAGGCGGAAGCGCGTGCTGTGGAAATCAAAAAGCAGGCTGTTGCACAGGCTGAAGAAAGAAAGGCCGATGCACTGAAGCAGCAGGAAATCCTGCTGGAGGAGGCAAAACTGCAAGGGGCAAAGGAAATGCACCAAGCCGTAGAAAACGCTGTAGCGGAGAGCCAGGAGGCAATCCAAAAGATTTTAAAGGAAGCGGAGGAGACTTGTTCTCAGATTAGAGAGCAGGCAGCGCAAAGGAAGGAAGAAGCCGTTCTGGCGGTAATCGGAAAGGTTGTGGGAGAATATGGCAGTTGTTGAGATGCGAAAGCTTACTGTCATTGGTTTGAACAGCAGCCGGACACCCTTCATCCATGAGCTGATGCACCTTGGGGTTGTGGAAATCGACTCGAATGAGGGCGCAATCAACGATGAGGAATGGATGCCCGACATTTTCCGAACCAGTAACAGCGCCGATGTTTCGCGTCTGGAGGCGGATATCAGCCGTGTAAGCACTGCATTGGAGGCCATTGGGAAGTATGACACTGCAAAGAAGCCGCTGTTCCCCTCAAGAATAAAGCTGGACAGAGGCGATTTTGCGAAGCTGATGGATTCCATTAAAACGGAAACGGAGCTGAATGTGGATAAGGCTGTCGAGACCTATAAGGATATTGCCGACAGGCGGACAGAAATCAACCGGCTGCGTGGACTGATTGCAGGGCTGAAGCCTTGGGAAACGCTGGATATTCCGCTGGAAATGAATGAAACGGAGCATGCTCTGGTGCAGCTTGGCGCAGCACCTGTAAAGACCGATACGGTGCAGATGACGGCAGATGTGCAGGCGGCAGCACCTTCTGTGATCGTACAGGAGGTTAGCAAGGATAAGCAGCAGAAGTATTATGCGTTCATTTGTTTGAAGGAGGAAAAGGAGCAGCTGCTTGAGGCACTGCGTCCATACAACTTCTCGGCAGTCACGCTGGCAGACCAGAAGGGGACTGCAACAGAAGCGATGCATCGCTATGAAAAAGAAATTGAAAAAAATGAAAAAAATATTGCGGAAGACGAAGAAATACTGAAAAAGCTGGTGGTTTACAGAGAGCATATCGAATTTCTGTATGACAGCCTGATGATGCGCAGAGACAGAGCAAGGGTTGTCGGGGATATGGTCAGCACGGAAATGGTATTCTATTTCGACGGCTGGATGCCGGCAAAGGCGCAGCCTGAGGTAGAAGCACTGTTAAAGGAATATGAATTCTACTATAATATTGAAGAACCTGACCCCGATGATGAGAGTGTGCCTGTTCTGCTGCAGAACAATTCCATCGTGACTCCCTTTGAGGCGGTTACGGGAATGTACAGCCTGCCGGGGCGGCATGATATCGACCCTACGGCAATTCTGGCACCCTTCTATTTCCTGTTCTTCGGGCTGATGCTCAGTGATGCTGCCTACGGGCTCATCCTGACAACTCTATGTGCAATCATTCTAAAGAAATACAAGCCGGAGGGCACGACCCACCGCATGATTAAGATGTTTATGTTCTGTGGTTTGTCTACCTTTATGTGGGGCGCATTATTCGGCGGCTGGTTCGGGAACTTCTTTACCGTGGCGGCAAAGACCTTTTTCGGGAAGGAGTTTGTTATCAAGCCCTTGTGGTTTGACCCTCTGAGCGAGCCTATGAAGCTTTTGGTGGTGTCTCTGATTCTGGGGGCCATTCACCTGTTTGTCGGCATGGGGGTTCAGGCCTACATGGATATTAAGGACGGTCGTCCGTTGGATGCACTGTTTGATATCGGCTTATGGTATCTGCTGCTGATTGGCATTGTTCTGTTTGCATTCGGCGGAAAGCTGGGCGCAGGAGCGGTCGGCATCGGCAAGATTATGGCAATCATCGGTGCGGTTGGTATTCTGCTGACAGGCGGCAGAAAGAAAAAAGGCATTTTCGGCAAGCTGACAGGCGGACTTGGCAGCCTTTACGGCATCACAAGCTATCTGTCTGATGTGCTTTCCTATTCCAGATTGCTGGCGTTGGGGCTTGCAACAGGCGTTGTTGCACAGGTATTCAACACACTGGGCTCTCTGGCAGGCGGCGGCATCGCGGGTTCTGTCCTGCTGATTGTGGTATTCGCCTTTGGTACGGTATTCAATATTGCAATTAACGCGCTGGGTGCTTTCGTTCATTCGTGCAGATTGCAGTATGTTGAATTTTTCGGTAAATTCTATACGGGCGGCGGAAGACCTTTCGCTCCATTTGAAAGAAAAACAAAATATATCAAGATTCTCAAGGAGGGTAATGACAATGTTAAATAATTTATTAAGCGGTGAATTTTTGGCATTAGGCGGCGCGGCTCTGGCATCTTTGTTTGCCGGCATCGGCAGCGCCAAGGGTGTTGGTATTGCCGGTGAAGCGGCTGCAGGGGTTGTTTCCGAAGACCCTAATAAATTCGGTCAGGTTCTGCTGTTGCAGGCTCTGCCCGGTACACAGGGTATCTACGGTCTGCTGATTGCCTTTATCGTAATGGTTAAGGTTGGCCTTCTGGGCGGCGACGGTATGATGGAGCTGACAGTGGTGCAGGGTGCTGAAATTTTTGCAGCATGTCTGCCTATTGCATTCGTAGGTCTGATTTCCGGTATTTCTCAGGGTAAGGCAGCCGCAGCGGGCGTTATGCTGGTAGGGAAAAGACCCAGCGAGCTGGCAAAGGGTATGCTGTTTGCAGCGATGGTAGAAACATACGCCGTTTTGGCTCTGTTGGTTTCCTTCCTGATGCTCAACAGCATCCAGCTGTAATCAATAAAACGGAAAAGGAGGAGTAACTCCTATGAATGATGGTAAGATTATCATTGATAAAATCATTGCGGAGGCAGAAGAAGTAGCAAAGGCATCCCTTGCCAAGGGGCAGAAGGAGGCAGATGCTGTTCTGAAGGCCGCACAGGAAAAGGTGAATAAGGAGCTGGACGTATTCGACAGAAACGCACAGGCGGAGGCGGAAAAGGCTGCCGCAAAGGAGATTTCCGGCGCACAGATGCAGGCGAAAAAGGCCATTCTGGAAACGAAGCAGGAAATTCTTGCGGAAACGATTGCGGAGGCAGAAAAAAGACTGCTTTCTCTGGATGATGCGGCGTATGCGAAGGTCATCGGCGGTATGCTGAAAAAGCTTGACCGTTCTCTGGGGACGGAAATTCTGGTTTCCAAGAAGGATGCGGCAAGACTGGCGGACGTTGTGAAGGAAAACGAATTTACCCTTTCCGCGCAGACGGCGGACATCAGCGGCGGTTTTATCGTGAAAAACGGAGATATTGAATATAACTATTCTTTTGAATCAATTATTACAGTAGAAAAAGAAGAAATCCAGCAAATCGCAGCAAAAATTTTGTTTTAAGGAGGGGTAGAAAATGGCAAAAGAACGAATTTACCCTTTCGCCGTAGCCAGCGTGCGCTCCATGGAAAATAAGCTGCTGACAAAGCAAAAGCTGCTGCAGATGGCAGAGGCTAAGGATGCAGAGGAAGCACTGCGCTTCTTGCAGGATAGTGATTACGGGAAAACGCAGATTGGGGATGTGCATGAATTTGAAACCATGATTCAGGCGAATCTGGAGGAAGCATATCAGGCAATGGGTAAGCTGATTCCCAATGAGGTTTTCATGGATATTTTCCGATTCAAAAACGATTATCACAATGTGAAGGTGCTTATCAAGGAGGAAATTTCCAAGGTAAACGGCAGGAAATTCCTGATTCAGGGCGGTTCGATTCCCGTAGAGGATTTACGGAAATTCTTCCGTGAAAGAAACTATATGGAAATGCCCTGCATTGATGAGAAGGCTGTGGAAGAAGCCATTGAGCTTTATGCAAAGACAAAGAACGGACGATACATCGACACGACTTTGGATCGAGCATGCTTTCGCGTGATGAGTGATGCGGCAGAAAAGCTTGGTATTCCTTATGTTGCAACCTATGTGCGAAAGCTGGCAGATATCACGAATCTGAAAACGCTGTACCGCATTTATACACTGAAGCGGACGGAGCAGGAGCTGACAGAAGGCTTGGTGCCCGGCGGCGAAATCAGCACGGAAGCATTGCTGCATGCCTTTAAGAGCGACAACGTAGCGGCGGCGCTGAAGGAAACGAGCTATGGCAGACTCTGCGACAGCATGGAGCTTGGCTTTACTGCCTTTGAAAAGGCCTGCGATGATTACCTGACGGAATATGTGAAGGAGGCAAAATATAAAACCTTGACCCCCGAACCCGTTGCGGCTTACATCCTTGCAAAAGAGACAGAGGCAAAATGCGTGCGGATTATTATGACCTGCAAGCTGCATAATATTGATGCAGATACAATTAAAGAAAGGGTGAGAGAAGCGTATGTCTAAGGTTGGTATCATTGGCGACAAAGACACCGTTATGGGCTTCCTTGCTCTTGGGATTGATATTTTCCCTGCCTATTCCGCGGAGGAAATCAAAAAAACAATCCATAAGCTGGCAGAAAAGGAATATGCGATTATTTACATCACAGAGGGAGCCAGCCTGAAGGCGAAGGAAAGCCTTGCAAAATATAAGGATATGGAATTGCCCGCTATTATTGTGATCCCCGGTATCGGCGGCAGCATGGGGCTGGGCATGAATGAGGTGCGTGAATCGGCAAAGCGTGCCATCGGCGCAGATATATTGTTTAGCGAATAATGAATGATTGTAGGTGAATGAAGATATGAAAACAGGCACGATCGTAAAGGTATCCGGTCCACTGGTCATTGCGGAGGGCATGAGAGATGCCAATATGTTTGACGTGGTTCGTGTATCTGATAAGCATTTGATCGGTGAAATCATCGAAATGCACGGAGATAAAGCCTCTATTCAGGTTTATGAGGAAACGGCAGGGCTTGGCCCCGGAGAAGAGGTTGTATCCGTTGGGATGCCTATGAGCGTAGAGCTTGGCCCCGGGCTGATTTCTACCATCTATGACGGTATCCAGCGTCCATTGGAAAAAATGTACGAGGTGGGCGGCACAAACATCCGCAGAGGTGTTGAGGTGCCCTCTCTGGACAGAGAAAAGAAATGGAAATTTGAACCCACAAAGCAGCCCGGCGATGCAGTGGTTGCAGGGGATGAAATCGGTTTTGTGCAGGAAACGGCTGTGGTGCAGTGTAAAATCATGGTTCCCTATGGATTGAAGGGCGTTATTAAGGAAATCTTTATCGGCGATTTCACCATTGAGGAAACCGTTTGTATCATCACAGATGAAAAGGGCAATGACGTAAATGTAACCATGATGCAGAAATGGCCCGTACGTCGGGAAAGACCCTATAAGAAAAAGGAATCTCCCGATGCGCCGCTGATTACAGGGCAGCGCGTCATTGATACATTCTTCCCTATTACAAAGGGCGGCGTTGCGGCAATCCCCGGCCCCTTCGGTTCCGGTAAAACAGTAACACAGCATCAGCTTGCAAAATGGGCGGATGCGGATATCGTTGTTTACATTGGCTGCGGCGAACGTGGGAATGAAATGACAGACGTACTGAACGAGTTCCCTGAGCTGAAGGACCCCCGTACAGGAGAATCTCTGATGCAGAGAACCGTTCTGATTGCAAATACCTCCGATATGCCCGTTGCGGCACGAGAGGCTTCTATTTATACAGGGATTACGATTGCGGAATTCTTCCGTGATATGGGCTACAGCGTTGCGCTGATGGCAGACTCCACCTCTCGTTGGGCAGAGGCGCTGCGTGAAATGTCCGGTCGTCTGGAGGAAATGCCCGGTGAAGAAGGCTACCCCGCTTATCTGGGTTCCCGTCTGGCACAGTTCTATGAACGTGCAGGGCGCGTAGTCTGCCTGGGCAATGATGACAGAATCGGCACACTGACGGCTATCGGTGCGGTATCTCCTCCCGGCGGTGATATTTCCGAGCCTGTATCACAGGCAACACTGCGTATTGTAAAGGTATTCTGGGGATTGGATTCCTCTCTGGCATATAAGCGTCACTTCCCTGCGATTAACTGGCTGACAAGCTACTCTCTGTATCAGGCAAAGGTTGACGCATGGGCGGATGAAAACGTAGAGCCGAACTTCTCCGCGCAGAGAACAGAGGCAATGCGTCTGTTGCAGACAGAGGCAGAGCTGAACGAAATCGTACAGCTGGTCGGCGTGGATGCACTGAGCCACGGGGACAGACTGATTCTGGAAACAGCACGTTCCATTCGTGAGGACTTCCTGCATCAGAACTCCTTCCATGAGGTGGATACCTACACCTCTCTGCATAAGCAGTACCGTATGATGAAGCTGATTCTGACCTTCTATAAAGAGGCAAATGAAGCAATTAAGCAGGGCGTTACGATTCAGAAGCTGACAAAAATGGATGTGATCGAGCGTATCGGCCGTGCAAAATATGTAGAGGAAATGAACGTAGACAAGAGCTACGATGAAATTGAAAGAGAAATCAAAACAGAGGTAGCAGAGCTGATCAGAAAGGGGGCAGATGAATTATGATAAAGGAATATCGTTCGATTCAGGAAGTAGCCGGCCCTCTGATGGTGGTTTCCGGTGTAGAAGGCGTTACCTATGATGAGCTGGGCGAAATCGAGCTGGCAAACGGCGAGATCAGAAAATGCAAGGTTCTGGAGGTAAACGGCGACACGGCTCTGGTACAGCTGTTTGAAAGTGCAACAGGTATCAACCTGGCGGAAAGCAAGGTTCGTTTCCTTGGAAAAAGCCTGGACTTTGGTGTTTCCCCTGATATTCTGGGACGTGTATTTGATGGTATGGGCAACCCCATTGACGGCGGCCCGGCTATCATTCCCGAAAAAAGACTGGACATCAACGGCGCACCCATCAACCCTGCGGCGCGTGAATATCCTGCGGAATTTATCCAGACAGGTGTATCCGCGATTGACGGGCTGAATACACTGGTTCGTGGGCAGAAGCTGCCTATCTTCTCTGCATCCGGTTTGCCGCACGCAAATTTGGCGGTTCAGATTGCAAGACAGGCGAAGGTTCGTGGTACGGATTCTAAATTTGCGGTAGTTTTCGCGGCAATCGGTATCACCTTTGAGGATGCGGAGTTCTTTATCAATGACTTCAAGCAGACAGGTGCGATTGACCGTTCTGTTGTCTTTGTAAACCTTGCAAATGACCCTGCGGTAGAGCGTATCTGTACGCCTAAAATGGCACTGACCGCAGCGGAATATCTGGCATTTGAGCAGGATATGCACGTTCTGGTTATTCTGACGGATATTACAAACTATGCAGAGGCGCTGCGTGAGGTTTCTGCGGCGAAGAAGGAGGTTCCCGGTCGTCGTGGGTATCCCGGCTATCTGTATACAGACCTTGCGACGATGTATGAACGTGCAGGCAGAATGAAGGGGCATCCCGGCTCTATCACAATGATTCCCATTCTGACCATGCCGGAGGAGGATAAGACACACCCCATCCCCGACTTGACAGGCTATATTACAGAGGGACAGATTATTCTGAGCCGTGAGCTGGATAAAAAGGGCATTAAGCCTCCCATTAACGTACTGCCTTCCCTGTCCCGTCTGAAGGATAAAGGTATCGGTAAGGGCAAGACGAGAGAGGATCATGCGGATACGATGAACCAGCTGTTTGCGGCATATTCTCGTGGTAAAGATGCGAAGGAGCTGATGGCAATTCTGGGCGAATCCGCTTTGTCCGAGGTTGACCTGATTTATGCAAAATTTGCGGATGAATTTGAGAAGAGATATGTTTCTCAGGGCTTCCAGACAGACAGAACCATTGAGCAGACACTGGAAACAGGATGGGATTTGCTGCGTATGCTGCCGAGAAGTGAATTGAAGCGTATTCGTGACGAATATCTGGAAAAATATTTGAACAGCGGGGAGTGATGAAGTGTGGCTAGATTGAATGTCAACCCCACCCGTATGGAAATGACCCGTCTGAAGGGACAGCTGAAAACTGCAACCAGAGGGCATAAGCTGCTGAAGGATAAGCTGGATGAGCTGATGAAGCAGTTCATGGAAATTGTGCGGGAAAATAAGCGTTTGAGAGAGGAAGCAGAGACTGCACTGGAAAATGCTTATAAAAACTTCATCATTGCCAGAGCAGTTCTCAGTGAGGCGAGCTTAGGGGAAGCGCTGATGATTCCCCAGCAGTCTGTATCCGTAAAGGTTACGAAAAAAAATATTATGAGTGTAAACGTACCTGTGTTTGACTTCCAGAAGGAGGGCGGCGGTGACGGGAATATTTTCCCTTACGGCATGGCGTTTACCTCGGGTGAGCTGGATAGTGCGATGCTTTCCTTCTCCGATGCGATGGAGCCTTTGCTCCGTCTGGCGGAAAGCGAAAAAACGGCACAGCTTCTGGCACAGGAAATTGAACGTACCCGCCGCCGTGTAAATGCACTGGAAAATGTTATGATTCCCAATTATCAGGAAACGATTAAATATATCACAATGAAATTGGAAGAAAACGAACGTGCAAACACAACGCGGCTGATGAAGGTAAAGGATATGGTTGCGAAAAAGGCAATCGAAACCAAAAGAAAGCAGGAGGCAGCAGTCTTCGGTGAATAAAAGAAGGGATATCCCAAAAGTATTTTGGGATATCCTTTTTATATGCGGATTTGCACGCTTTTTTCTTTTTTGCATAAGCTGGCAGAAGGGAAAGGAGCGTGGCAGGATGAGAATGAGTCTTTGCATGATTGTGCGGCAGGAGGAAAAAGCACTGGCGCGGTGCTTGGAAGGCATAGCGGATGCGGTAGAGGAAATCGTCATTGTGGATATGGGTTCTACGGACAGAACAAAGGAGATTGCACGGCAATTTACGGATAAAATTTATGATTTTCCTTGGATGGATGATTTTGCGGCGGCAAGGAATTTTGCGTTTTCCAAGGGGACGGGAGAGTATCTGCTGTGGATGGATGCGGAGGATATTCTGCCATCAGGGGAGAAGGAAAAGCTGCTTGCTTTGAAGGCGGATTTGCGGGAAAATCCCTGTGATATGGTAATGATGCTTTTTGATAGGGGCGTTGACGAGGGCGGACGGACGAAATTTTCCTGCTACAGAGAGCGACTGGTGCGCCGTTGTCCGCAGGCGCGGTGGCAGGGGCGTGCAAATGAGATGATTCCGCCCTTCGGAAGCGTGCGGTATGAGGAAATTCATTTTGTGCGGCGGAAGGAAAAGCAGAAATATTCTGACTGCAATCTGCGGATTTATGAAAAAATACTTGCGGAGGGGGAGAAGCTGAGCGCGCAGGAATGGTTTTATTACGGACGGGAATTATTTGCACATGAAAAACAGGAGCAGGCGGCAGAGGTGCTTCGTGCGTTTCTGGAAAATCCGGAGGGAGGGGCGGAAAATAAAGCAGAGGCAGTGCGGATGCTGGCGCATTGCTTGCAGGCGGCAGGAAAAGAGGAGGAAGGAATTTCGTTGCTTTTGGAGGGTTTGCAATTTGCACCGCCGACAGGGGAGCATTGCTGTGAAATCGGGGAATATTTTTATGAAAAAGGGCAGTGGGAGCAGGCAATTTTCTGGTATGAAAATGCGCTGCATGCAGAAAGATGCACGGAGCAGGGGGCGTTTGTGCAGGAGGAATGCTATGGATTTCTGCCCTGTATTCGGCTTTGTGTCTGCTATGGCAGGCTGGGGGAATGGGAGATGGCGAAGATGTATAATGAAATGGCAGGGGTATTCCGACCGGAGGATGCATCGGTGCGGCAGAATCGGGAGTATCTTGCGAAAAGGGCATAAAAAAAGCAGCCGCAAGGAAGATTACGACTGCAAGCATGTGAAAGTACCCGGAGGAAGAAGGAAGGAAATCTCATCATGAGCCGTATGGTGAGATTTGTATATGATGGAAGTTTTCTCTTTTAGGGTACAAGGTCATTGTAACACATCCAAAAAGAAATGTGAAATTGATAGATTTAAAGATTTCTATTAAAAAAAGTAATAAGGGGCTTGCTTTCCACCCGAATAATTTCACTTTTTGTAGTATTCCCGCAGGAGCTTATAAAAGGCGGACATCTGTGGGGTGACTGCTTTCTGCTCATGGCGGAGCACCTGCAGCCATACGGTGAAATCCAGTTCCGGCACATTAAGGGTACACAACTCGCCTTTTTTAACGGCATCCTCAACGAGATAAGAGGCGAGCAGGGCAATGCCGCAATCCAGCTTTGCCAGCTCCATGGCGGCGATGGGATTCCAGAGATCAAACCGCGGCTTGATGAGGTAGGCGAGGGTGTTTTTGGTGTACTCATTGGACATATCGGAGAAATAGAACTGCTGATTTGTGATAATCACATCATTTTCCGCGATTTCCGCCAGAGAGACTACGGGCTTTTTTGTCAGAGGGCGAGTGGGGGCAGCCACAAAGACATAATGCGCTTCTTTCAGGATGGTTTTGATGAAATTTTTTGTCCTTCGCTGATCATGGACAACGAAGGCAAGATCGACCTCATTCTGGGAAAGCATGCGCTCTGCGAAAAAAACATTATCGGCTGTTTTTACGATGATATCTACCTTGGGGTGCGCGCAGTGATATTCCCGCAGGATGTCGGGAAGGACAGCAGTAAAGGGGGAATCGAGACAGGCAAGGCGCAGCGTTCCCTGCAGCTCCTGCTCCTCGCCGCCGATGGCAGCCGCCTGCTGAGTCAGAGCGATAATCTGCTGTGCATAGGCTTCCAGCTCATGCCCTTTTTCTGTGACGTAGATTTTTTTGCCGATGCGGTCGAACAGCTGCACGCCGATTTCTTCCTCCAGCTGCTGAATCTGCACCGTAACTGTGGACTGGGAATAGGTCAGCTGCTCCGCCGCCTTGGAAAAGCTGCCGGTCTCAATGATTTTCAGAAATGTGATTAAATTCCGTACTTCCATAAAAACATCCCTCCAAGCCTTTGCATTTTAAAATTTTTTTAATCATAGCACAGAATTTGGAATTTGTAAATGAAGGCGGGATTTAGATTGATAAAAACGATAACAAAAAAACCGCACGAAAAAGAAGCTTTCATGCGGTTTCTGTTGACTGAAGTATGTATGAAAAAGAGGAAAGGGTGTCTCTTTTTCGGGTTATGGCTTACAGCAGCGCAACACCTGCTGCCTTGCAGGTATCAATGGTTTCCTGATCCCAGATGGAGGACTGCACCTCGCCGATATGCGCCTTGCCAAGAAGGAGCATGCACAGTCTGGACTGACCGATGCCGCCGCCGATGGTGCAGGGCAGCTTGCCTTCGAGCAACATTCTATGGTAGGGCAGGTTTCTGCGGTTATCGCAGTCTGCCTTTCTCAGCTGTTCATCCAGAGCGGCTGCATCAACACGGATACCCATGGAGGAAATTTCCAGAGCGTTATCCAGAACAGCGTTATAGAACAGCAGGTCGCCGTTTAACTGCCAGTCATCATAATCCGGAGAACGGCTGTCATGGGGCTCGCCGGAACGCAGCTTATCGCCAATCTGCATGATGAATACGGTTTTATGCTCCTTGACGATGGCATTTTCTCTTTCCTTGGGGGTCAGGTCGGGATATTTATCCTCCAGCTCCTGAGAGGTGATAAAGGTTACCTCGCGGCACAGCTCGGTTGTGATGCGGGGGTATTTTTTCTTTACGACTTCGAGTGTATCACAGATTGCAAGAACGATGCCCTGCACAGTGAATTTCAGCTCTTCGACATTTCTCTTTTCGGGAGTGATAACTCTTTCCCAATCCCACTGGTCTACATAGATGGAGTGCAGGTTATCCAGGGTTTCATCTCTGCGGATGGCGTTCATATTGGTATACAGACCCTTGCCGGGGCGGAAATCATAACGATACAGCGCCATGCGTTTCCACTTTGCCAGAGAATGAACAACCTCTGCGGTTGTGCCTGTTGCGGGAATTTCAAAGCTTACGGGGCGTTCTACGCCGCTGAGATTATCGTTCAGACCTGTATGGGGGTCAACGAACAGAGGGGCGGAAACACGTTTCAGATTCAGTGTCTGTCCCAGATGTTCTTCAAAAGCGTGGTGGATCACGCCGATGGCATTCTGTGTTTCATATAAGGTTAGTTCGGAATGATAGCCTTCCGGAATATATGTTTTGCTCATCGCAAGCACCTCTTTTCTGCTGTTTCTCATATTTTTTCATAAAATATCATTGATAAAAGCTTATCCATACCATTTAGGATAACACAGAAGCAGATTTTGTCAAGGGAAGTTTCCATCAGAAAAACGGATAGGGGGTATAGGAAAAGGCTTGACAAAGAACTCCTACAGTTGTATGATATAGAAAAAGCAAATCATACATTTGTAGGAGATTGGAGGGAGACGCATGGCGGAGCTGATGCGATTGCCGGATACGGAGCTTGAAATTATGAAGGTGATTTGGGAAAACGGAGCAACGCTTTCTACCTCAGAAATAAAGGCGAGTCTGGAGGAACAACGCCCCTGGAATGTTTCTGCCTTGCAGACCTTGCTGAACCGTTTGATTGACCGTGGCTTTCTGGAAAGCTATAAGGAAGGGAAGAACCGATTTTATACCCCGCTGGTGGCGGAGAAGGAGTATCTGGCGGTGGAAAATAAGGCATTTCTGGAAAAGGTGAATAACCATTCTGTGACGAAGCTGGTGGCAAGCCTATATGACAGCCATTCCATTACCGAGGAGGATTTAGATGAACTGGCGGCATTCATTCGCTCGAAAACGGGAGGTGCATAAAAATGGAGAAAATTTTTCAGACAATCTGGGAAATGAGCCTGTTTGCCGTTCCTGTGATTCTGATTCTGGCAATTTGCTCAAATCTTCTGGGGAAACGCTATGGGGCAAGATGGCGGTATCTGGTGTGGCTTGTGGTGGCGATACGGCTTTGCGTGCCGATACAGCTGAGCCTGCCGGGGCGAATGGAGGTAATGCAGATACAGGTGCCTTCTGTGCAGAGCGGCACAAGAGAGGTGCTTGCACAGAGAACACCGGATTATTTCGTGCAGAAGGAGCCGAATGAGCCGATACAGCAACCCTCTGTGGAACAGACACAGGCGGTAAGCGAGGAAAAAACTGATATGTTTGATTTCCTTCTTGCATATCCTTATGTGCTGTGGCTTGGCGGCGTGCTTGGGTTTTTGGCTTGGCAGGGATGGAAATATTATGATTTCCGGAGAATGTTGAAGCGGAGCAGGAGAAACATTTTGGATGCGTCTGTTCTGGATACCTATTACGGTCTTTGCAGAGAAATGGGACTGCAAAAACGACCTGCGATTTATTTCTGTGAGGCATTGCCCAGTCCGCTTTGTGTCGGGCTTTTCAGAACGGCGGTGTATCTGAATTCCGAGGAGAGAGAGCCTGCGGAAATGCGGCTGATTCTGAAGCATGAGCTGACGCACTGCAAGAGAAAAGACCTTTGGTTTAAGGGGATTTTGCTGTTGGCAAGGGCATTGCATTTTTTCAATCCCTTTGTGCATTGGATGGCACGCCTTGCGGAAAAGGATATGGAGCTTTCCTGCGACCTTGTGGTGATGGCGGACTGCGGCATGGCGGAACGCGAGGCATACAGCATGGCAATCTTGCGGACAGTGCGTGAGGCGAAAAGCAAAAATATGCAGATGAGTACGGCTTTTTCGGGCGGAAAGGAGGAATTGAAGATGCGGTTTGAAAATATTTTCGATATGACGCAGAAAAAGCGCGGCATTGCTTTATTCCTTGCGGCAGCGTTGGTGGTCTGCGGCGGTACGGCGTTTGTCGGCTGTGCGGAAAGCGAAACGACGGAAAAGACACTTTCTGGTACGGTTTACGGAGACTACACAGAGGAAACAGTGCATGAGCTTTATGGCGCGAAGCTGCAATATATCGGCGACCACATCGGCGTTGGAAAAATTCTGGGCTTACTGCCACTGCCCGAAGGGGTGACGAATGACAGCGAGGGGATTGAGCTTTATACGGACAAGGAGCCTTACGGCGTGCGTGAGCATTTGCGCTGGCAGAGCAATGCGGAAACAGCCTACACCGTTGATGGGGAAAACTATACGGATGACCGCTGGATGCAGATACAGGGGATGATTTTCCTTGCGCTGGTGGAGAATGCGGGGGATTTTAACCTTTCCCTGCACCATGCGGATGCGGCGGATGGACAGGTGGTAACCTCCTTCGGCTTTGACAGAGAGCAGGCGAAGAAATACTTCGGGGAGCAGGATTTGCGTGATTTTGCGAGCGATGAGGGAACCTTCCGTAATTTTGTGCTGACAATCAACCGGTATTTCTATGAAGGGGTTTCGACACCCGAACAGATTCTTGCACTTTCCAAGCTGGATGCGGCGGCGGCACAGGAGCGGATGCAGCAGATGGCCTCCGGAGATTTCCTCGAAAAAACGAAGGAGGGAGCAGAGCAAAGCCTATCCTATCAGATGATTCTGGCGGATAGCTTGGTGGGGGAGATTGCGGCGCAGAAGCTGACCTCCTCCAATCCTGCGGATTATCTGCACTGCACACAGTATGATGAGCTGGTCAAGCTGGGCGAGCCTGCACTCAGAGCGTTTCTTTCCGAATTTGCGGAGGGAAGTATCGGGGATGACTTAGAGGGATATATCAAGGCGAGTGCATGTCAGGATATTTTGGGCGAGCATAGGGATAAGGATGTTCTGCCGACACCGACAGAATGGTATCGGAATTATACGGCAACGGATTCGACATATTGCGCACCTTTTCGCTACGGCGGAACGGACGCAACACAGTATACCGCAGATTTGACGAAGAAATATTCCATGGGCGGCTCGGACAAGTACAGCATTGTGGCGGCAGGAAAGGATGAACGCCTGCGTGCGGTTTATACGGCGTTGAGTGACAGATTCAACAATTACAGCTATGCCGGATATACCACAACGATTTATGCACCGCTGATTGAGGGAATCAAGGAAAGCGGAAACAAGATGCAGGTGTTTGCGGTCATTTTCGATTCTACTTATGCCATGAGCCGCACAAAAGAGGGCTATGCGCTCTTTGAACGGGGCGGTTCTGTGGTGCCGAGCAGACTGGATTTTGAAAAACGGAACGGCAAATGGATTCTGACGGACTGGACACAGGCGGAGGATGGCAGCTATTATGCGGACTCCATCAAGAGAATGTGCGACGGAGACAATGCACTGGCGAAAAAGATGATTTCCTATGATAGCGATGCCTGCCAGATGCTGCTGTGGCAAAATATGATTTATTATATGAAGGCAAATTATGGCGGAATGAAGCTGCCGATTTATTTTGATTCCTATATGGAGGAGAAGAACATCAAGAAAATCAGCAAATTTATTGACATTACGCCAACCTACGATGAATAAAGGATGCTTGAACCCCTGCGAAGGCAGGGGTTTCAAGGTGTCGACAAAGTCGACACCTAAGTCGAAATCAGGATTTCGACTTGCTAAGACAGAGGAATAAACAGACGAGTTCCATCAGCTTAAAAGCCTCGAAACTCGCTGTTTTCCTCGTCGGAAATGAATTCCGACTGCGGATTCCATTTGGGAAACGGATTTGTTTCCCAAGCCCTTCCGCTGCCTCAAAACTACTTTGTCTACAGTCTGGAACCCCTGCGAAGGCAGGGGTTTTTCGCTGTCTGCAAAAGAATTGGCATATTCCTGTTTGATTTTCCATAAATTGCATTGTATGGATACAGTTGCAAAAGAAACGGAGGAAAAGCCATGGAAACATTCAACATTTATCAGGATATTGCGGAGCGGACAGGCGGAGACATTTATATCGGCGTGGTGGGGCCTGTGCGGACGGGAAAATCGACCTTTATCAAGCGTTTTATGGATTTGCTTGTTTTGCCGAATATCCCGAATGCCTACACAAGAGAACGTGCAAAGGATGAGCTGCCGCAATCGGCAAGCGGAAGGACAATCATGACGACAGAGCCGAAATTTGTGCCGAATGAAGCGGTGGAAATTTCCTTGGGGGACAATGCGGATGTGCGCGTGCGGATGATTGACTGCGTGGGATATTTGGTGCCGGGGGCAGAGGGCGACATGGACGGGGACAGCCCCAGAATGGTACATACGCCATGGGCGGAGAACGCGATGCCCTTTCGCGAAGCGGCGGAGCTGGGGACGAAGAAGGTCATTACCGACCATTCCACCATAGGGATGGTGGTGACAACGGACGGGAGCGTGACCGAGTTGCCGCGGGAAAATTATGAGGAGGCAGAGGAACGGGTGGTTGCGGAGCTGCAGGAATTGGGCAAGCCGTTTCTGATTCTGCTGAACACCGCTGCGCCCTACAGCGACAGCACAGAGAGCCTGCGGAGTGAGCTGGAGAAAAAATACGGCGTGCCTGTGCTGGCGGTCAATGCGGCGCAGCTGAAGGCGGAGGACATTCGGAGGATTCTGGAGCGGATGCTGTATCAGTTCCCTTTGCGCGAGCTGCGGTTCTTTTTCCCCGGATGGGTGGAAACGCTGGAGCAGGGACATTGGCTGAAGCAGGGCTTGACGGATGCGCTGAAGGGTGTGATGGCGCAGGTGGAGAAGCTTGCGGATGTGGAGCAGGCAATCGGGGCACTTGGGGAAACGGATTTTCTGAAAAAGGCATATACCGACCGAATTTTGCCGGGAGAAGGCGCGGCGGAGATTGCGCTTGATTTTGCGGACGGGTTATTCTATCAGATTCTGAGCGAAACGGTGGAGATGCCGATTGAAAATGACTATGCGCTTATTTCTACGATAAAAATGCTTTCGGAAACGAAGCAGGAATATGACAAGATTGCGACGGCACTGAACGATGTGCGGCGGAAGGGCTACGGTGTGGTGACACCGGTGTTTGAGGAAATTACGCTGGAGAAGCCTGAGGTGTTTAAGCAGGGAAGCCGCTACGGAATTAAGCTGCGCGCGAAGGGGGAATCCATTCATCTGATTAAGGCGGACGTGGAAACGGAGGTTTCGCCAATCATCGGGAATGAGGAGCAGTCGCGGGAGTTTATCGACCGACTGATTGCGGATTATGAATCGGAGCCTGAGAAAATCTGGGATTTGAACATTTTTGGGCGGACGCTGAGTTCTATGGTCAGTGACGGGATGCAGAATAAAATCTATCGGATGCCGGAGGATGCACAGATGAAGCTGCAGGAGACGCTGCAAAAGATTGTGAACGAGGGCAGCGGCGGATTGATTTGTATTATTTTGTAAAGAAAAAGCTGGGGAATTTTTCCTCAGCTTTTTGATTGTTTATAGAATTTTAAAGGTTGTTTCATCTTCCCGTATGGAATGGGGTTTATTTTCCATTTTTCTGATTTTGATGCGTTTGAGGGAATTCATGAATTTCAGCAGGAAGCGGATGCGGCTTTCAAAGCCCTGCACCTCTGCGATAACCTCCCCATTTTCGGCATTTTTCACCCAGCCGGTCAGCTCCAGTCTTTCTGCCATCTGCGCCAGCTCGATGCGAAAGCCGACCTTTTGCACACGTCCATGGAAGGTGATATGGCGGCGGACAAAGCGGTTTTCTTCAAAATCGGGCAATCGGACGCGATTCACCTGATGGCAGATATAAGTATTTCTTGCGGATTTTAATGCTTCAATGGGTTTCATGCAATCACCACCTATTTGTTTTTCTGTTTATACATTATAACAAAGAAGGAACGCATTTGCCAGCTGTCTTTTGAAAAGATTTTTCTTAGAGTTCGATTAGGGAGGTTTACCTTTTCTTTTTTTTGTATTATAATCAAAATTACTTATGGTATTATGCCCACAATATGGGGCGAGTGAAGAAAAGGAACAGGGGGATTCCCATGAAAAAAGGTTCCTCAGGGAATAGAAAAAAAAGAAGACCGCCCAGACCGGAGGCACCTGTGAGCCGTTATCCCACAAGGGACAATGTCTACAATCTGCAAAGAGAGCGGCAGAGACGGCAGGCGCAGGAGGAGAGACAGGCACGCGAATGGCAGCAGGCACAGATGGGCTATGCGCAGACACCGCATCCTGCAAAGAGGAAGAAGCACAGGCAGAGAAGAAGAGGCAGCCACATGATGATGCCTTTGCTTGTATTTGCAATCATTGCGCTGTATCTGGTGGGGCAGATTGGCAGCCTTGCGATAAAGGGCTCTGATATTGATGTGGAAACGGTGGCATACGGCACGATTGATACGCCTGAGGTTTATACGGGGCTGATTCTTCGGAAGGAATATGTGGTGGACAGCACCAGAGACGGGCAGCCGTATTATCAGTATTCGCAGGGGGACTATGTGCCGAAGGGCGCAGTGGTCTGCACGGTAAAGGATACGGATTCAACGGATGCGCTGGAAAGCAAGCTGAACCAGATTGATAAGGATATTTTGAAAAGCCAGAAGGCAAGAACGGATTTATCTGCTTTTTCGGAGGATATTTCCCGTTTGGAGGATAACGTGAGCCGGACGGTGGATGCCTATGCAGGGCGTTCCATGCGGTCGAGCCTTTCCTATATGTATACGCTGAAAAGTCAGGTGACCTCCTTTATGGATCAGAGAAACGAAATCTGGCTGACAGAGAATGTGGACAGCCTTTCAAAGCTGACAGAGGAAAGAAATGTGTACGAGCAGCAGCTGGCGCAGAACCAGAGTGCGCTGACGGCAGCGGAGGCAGGTGTGCTTTGTCTGAGCTATGACGGGATGGAGAAAAAGCTGACACCCGACAAGGCGGAGCAGGTAACGGAAAAGCAAATCGGGGATGCAAAGACACAGTATATCTCCAAGGCGAAAAGCGTTGCCAAGGGCGATCCGCTCTTTAAGATTATTACGGATAACAAGTGGTATGTGGTTGCATATCTGCCGAACAATGCCGCAGCAGGCTGGGAGGCAGGGAAAACAAGCTGTACCCTGAATATAATGACGGAGGAAGAAACCTACAAAATCAGCGCAGATGTGGAAAGCCTCACCGTAGGAGACAAGCAGACGAAGGTTGTTTTCTCAAGCTATGAGCACATGGAGGACTTCATGGAAAGCCGCACGGTTTCCTTCAGCTTAGAGGGGACTGTGACGGAGGGACTGAAGATTCCCAATGATGCGATTGTGGAAAAATCCCTGCTGAAAATCCCCAGAAGCTGTCTGACGGAAAGCATGGGCAATACAGGTGTTTTGCTTGTGAAGGGAAGCAGCACGAAATTTACCGATATTACCGCTGTGACGAGCGATAAGGATGCGGTTTACATTGAACTGGAGAACAGCGGACTGAAAACAGGCGATGTTGTGCTGCAGGGTACAGGCGAGGATGCCGCACAGGTAACGCTTTCCGAGCTGCTGCCGCACGCGGGGGTTTATGTGGCAAACAGCTCCATCGCAAAGTTTGTTGTAATTGATGTTGTGGAACAGAATCAGGAATACGCCATCGTGCAGGCAGGCAGCACAACGGGGCTGCAGCCATACGATACGATTGTTTCCGATGCAAAAAATATCAAGGAGGGCGACAGCGTTTTTTAAGCGTCCGGATGGATAAAGAGATAGAAAGAAGGCAGAAATATGAGCGTAGTTGAGAATATTCAGAATGTGAGAGCAAAAATTGCGGCAGCCGCAGAAAAAAGCGGCAGAACGGCGGAGGACGTACTTCTGTTGGCAGTCAGCAAGACAAAGCCTGTGGAGCTGATTGGCGAGGCGGTGCAGGCGGGGTGCCTTTCTCTGGGCGAAAACAAGGTACAGGAAATCATGGAGAAATATGAGCCTATGATGGAATATGCGCCTGAGGGAGAGAGAATCCACTGGCACTTAATCGGGCATTTGCAGACAAACAAGGTGAAATATATCATTGATAAGGTGGATATGATTCATTCCGTGGAAAGCCTGAAGCTGGCGGAGGAAATTGAAAAGCGCGCGGCACAGAAGGATATTGTGATGGATATTCTGATTGAGGTGAACATGGCAGCGGAGGAAAGCAAATTCGGCGTGAAGCCGGAGGATACCGAAGCACTGCTCAGAGAGATTGCGAAAATGCAGCATATTCGCGTGCGTGGGCTGATGACGGTTGCGCCTTTTGTTGAAAATCAGGAGGAAAACAGAGAAGTTTTTCGTCAAATGAGAGAATTACTGGTTGACATGAACGGGAAAAAAATTGATAATATAAAGATGGATACCTTATCCATGGGGATGACGGGCGATTATGAGGTTGCCATCGAAGAGGGGGCGACCATTGTCCGCGTGGGCACAGGTATTTTCGGAGAAAGATATTATCCCAACAAAGGATGAGCAATAGAAACAGCTTAGGAGGAACGTATTGTGGCGAAGATTTTTGACAGAATGAAAGACTTAATGTTTGGCGAATATGAAGACGATGATGATTACTATGAGGATGATTACGATACAGCGGCACCTGCCCCTGCACCCGTAAGAGAGAATTATGGTCTGCGTGACGCAAGAGAGACGGAATACAGCGCACCTGCGCCCCGTAAGGCGGCTTCGAAGAATGCGGCAAATCCCCAGATTTACAGCGTGAACACAAGCGTACAGATGCAGGTAGTTATCATCAAGCCTGAATGTTACGAGGATGCACAGGAAATCTGTGACCAGATTAAAACCAAACGTCCTGTTGTAGTCAATCTGGAGAAGGTGGAATACCCCATTGCGCAGCGCATTATGGACTTTTTGAGCGGCACCTGCTATTCTCTGGAGGGCTCCATTCAGCGCGTAGCCAATAATATTTTTATTATTGCACCCGAAAATGTGGATATTTCCGGTGATTTTAAAGAAGAATTAAAAACAAAAGGCGTTCTGCTCCCTTGGATGAACGGGACAAATGCCAGATAAAGGTGGTTTTGTGGATTGAATAGTATACAGACATTGCTGATTAGTGCGATTGGTGTGTTTTTCTATGTATTGGAAATTCTCATCTTCGTGCGTATCCTGTTTTCCTGGCTGCCCTTCGGCGTTGGCTACAACAGTAGCATTGGGCGTTTGCTGTATCAGCTGACAGAGCCGATTCTGGGGCCTGTGAGAAATATGGTAGATAAATCCCCGCTCGGCGGCGGCATGGGGCTTGATTTTTCCCCTATTTTTGCGTTAATCCTGATGAGATTGGTGCAGACCCTTCTGGTTGCAGCCATTCGGATGTTCTGATGCCATGGACAGACAGGCATTATTGAAAAGCGTACCGGAGGGCGAGGAGCGGCTGCTGTTTGCAAAGGCGCTGGATCAGGCGATTTTTGCGATGAAGCGCAGAGAGCCTGCGTTCACGGATTTCATGGATCGGGCAAAATGTGCAAGATTTCGGGAACGGCTGCAGGGACTTCGGGAGCTGGAGATTACGCTTTTCGGCGGAACGGAGGACTGCGAGCGGCAGATGATGGGCTTTTTTACAGAACCGCTTGCGGCAGAGGAATTCCCGATTAAAATTGTAAAAATCAGAAGAAAAAGTAAAAAATTCGGACAGACGGATCTGAGCCACAGAGATTATCTCGGCTCCCTCCTTGGGCTGGGCATTGACCGCGGCAAGGTGGGCGATATTCTGGTGGCGGAGGATACGGCGGTCTGCTTTGTGGCGGAGGAAATTTCGCCATACATAACGGCTGTGCTGGAGCAGGTTTCCAGAACCGCGGTAGTGGCGGAGGAAACGGAGCAGGCGGAGGACATTCCCCAAAGGCAGACGGAGGCAAGACGCTTAACGGTGACATCCATGCGGCTAGATGCGGTGGCAAGTGAGGCATTTCATCTGGCAAGAGGGAAAACGCAGACGCTCATCCATGCGGAAAAGGCACAGGTGAATTGGAATATTGTAACAAGCACATCCCATCTGTTAAAGGAAGGGGATTTGGTGAGCCTGCGCGGCTTCGGGCGGTTTCGCGTGAAGGAAATCGGCGGCAGAACCAAAAAAGACAGAATCGGATTGGAAATTGAAAAATATGTATAAGGAGGTTTTTTCGTGATCACACCGAACGATATCGCAACCAAGGACTTTAAGAAGGTAGCTGTAGGCTATTCCCCCGAAGAAGTAGATACCTTTTTGGATGACATCTATGAGGACTATGAGAAGCTGTATAAGGAAAGCCAGAAGGAAAAATCAAAGACAGAGGCTGTGGCTGAGGATACCGACCGGTTGAAGCATCTCGAAAAATCCATTGAACGTACATTAAGCCTTGCGGAGGCGGCTGCGGAGGAAACAAAGGCGGCGGCAAAAGCAGATGGCGATGCCATCATCAACAGTGCGAAGCAGCAGGCAGAGGATATTCTGGCATCCGCAAGAACAAAGGCGTATGAGCTGGAACAGAAGATTTCCGGACTGGAAAGCCGTTACGAACTGATGAAAACAAGAATCAAGCTGCTGCTTTATGCAGAAATCGAGCTGCTGGACAAGGGTGAGGTTCTGGCAGAAAAAGAAGCAAAGGCACAGGAAACAAAATAAAAAACAGACAAGCTGCGGCGGGGTCTTCTTGCCGTGGCTCGTTTTGTATAATGCAAAAATCTTCCGAAAGGGTGATTGAATATGATACCGATTTTGATAACGATACTGCTGATTTTATTAGACCAGGGAACAAAGCTCTGGGCATTGGGAAGCCTGAAGCCGATTCACAGCATGACGGTGGTGGACGGCTTTCTGGATTTGACGTTTGTGGAAAACAGAGGGGTTGCCTTCGGGATGCTCTCCGGGCAGAGGTGGCTGATTCTGGTGCTGACAGGCGTAATTGCTGGTGCGCTGATTTATTTTTACCGCACACTGCCGAAAAAGAAGGCATATCTTCCCCTACGCGCGGCACTTTTATTGGTGCTTTCGGGCGCGGTCGGCAATATTATTGACCGCGTATGCCGCGGCTATGTGGTGGATTTTTTTGAATTCACCTTCTTTGACTGGCCTGTGTTTAATGTGGCAGATATTTATGTTGTCGCAGGGGTCATCCTGATGGTGCTTCTGATTGTATTTGTGCTGAAGGATGAGGATTTGGATTTGAAGAAGAAAAAGGATGAATGAAATGGAATATTTTACCTTTGGGGCGGAGCAGGAGGACGTTGGGACAAGAATTGACGTTTTTCTTGCGGATGCCATGGAAAATCTTTCGCGCAGCGGTGTGCAGAAGCTGATTGAGGAAGGGCATATCACGCTGAACGGCGGAAGGACAAAAGCAAATTATAAGCTGCGGGAGAGGGACATCATTGATGTAGAGGTGCCTGAGGTGAAGGAGGTTGAAATTCTGCCGGAGGATATCCCGCTGGATATTTTATATGAGGATGCGGATGTCATCGTGGTGAATAAGCCGCAGGGGATGGTGGTGCATCCGGCTCCCGGACATACGAGCGGCACATTGGTCAATGCGCTGATGTTTCACTGCGGAGACGAGCTGAGCGGCATTAACGGGGAGAAACGCCCGGGAATTGTGCATCGCATTGATAAGGATACCTCCGGGGTGCTGATGGTTGCGAAAAACGATATGGCGCATCAGTCTCTGGCGGCGCAGCTTGCGGAGCATAGCATTACGAGAAAATATAATGCGGTGGTCTACAATGGCTTTACGGAGGACGAGGGGACGGTGGACGAGCCTATCGGCAGAAATCCGCAGGACAGAAAGAAAATGGCGGTGACGCAGAAGCACAGCCGTCATGCGGTGACGCATTACCGCGTGATTGAAAGAATGGAGAAATTTACACTGATTGAGGCGCAGCTGGAAACAGGGCGGACACACCAGATTCGCGTACACATGACCTATATCGGGCATCCGCTTCTGGGTGACATGGTATACGGCCCGAAGAAGCAGCCGATTCACTTAGAGGGGCAGGCACTGCATGCCCGTGTGCTGGGCTTTATTCACCCGCGCACAGGGGAATATCTGGAATTTGAGGCACCTTTGCCGCCTTATTTTAAAGCATTGCTGGAACGACTGCGGAAATAAGTAGGAGGGAATAACATGCCGCTGCATAAGAAGGATTTTTTCGGCTTACGGGGAATGTCTGCGGATGATATCCGCTATATTCTTGGGACTGCCGAAACGATGAAATATATTTTGAACCAGAAGGATAAGAAAACACCGCATTTGCAGGGAAAATCTGTTATCATGCTTTTTTATGAGCAGAGTGCCAGAGCGAAGCTGGCGTATGAGCTTGCGGCGCAGTACCTCAGCGCAAATGTGATTGATATGACAAATACGGTACATTCCATTGAGAAGGAAAGCTTGCAGGATATCGGACAGCTGATGGATCAGATGGGGGCGGATTTTATTATTCTGCGTCATTCCATGGCGGGCGCGCCGAGACTGCTGGCAAGCTGTGTGGAGGCTTCTGTCATCAATGCGGGGGATGGCTTTAATGAAAACCCCGGACAGTCTCTGCTTGACCTTCTGACGATTCGGGAGCAAAAGGGCGGCTTTGAGGGGCTGAAGGTTGCCATCATTGGGGATTTGCTGCATAGCCGCGTTTCCAAAAGCAACATCTGGGGTCTGACGAAGCTGGGCGCGGAGGTCTGCGTTTCGGGACCGCCGACGCTGATGCTGCCTGCCATCGAGAATTTCGGGGTGGAGGTATATTATGATGCCAGAGAGGCGGTCAATAATGCGGATGTTATCCTGACAACACGCATGCGGATGGAGAAGCAGGATAAGAAATCCCTGCCTTCGCTGGATGAATATAAACGCCTGTTCCGTATTGATGAAAATCTTTTGCGCTATGCAAAGAAGGATGCCATTGTGATGCATCCCGGCCCGATTCAGAGGGGGATTGAGATTTCCTCCGGAGTGATTGACAGCAAGCAGTGTATCATCAATGACCAAATCGGGAACTCTGTTGCGGTGCGTATGGCAATGTTCTATATCCTTTCTCAGGTGGGAGGTGCGTTCAGATGAAGACAGTTCTGAAAAATTGCAGAGTGCTTGGAACAACCCATGATAAGGATATGCTCCATGATATTTATGTGGAGAATGGGATTATTGAAAAAATCGGTCTGAATCTTGAGGTTGAGGGGGCGAAGCAGATTGATGTCGGCGGACATACGGTGATGTCCGGATTGATTGACATGCACTGCAACATCTGCGACCCCGGACATGAATATATCGAGGATATCGCAACGGCTTCCCGTGCGGCACTGCGCGGCGGCTTTACAACGATTACCTGCGAACCGAATACAGACCCTGTCATTGATAATAAAACGGTTGTGGAATATATTGTTTCCAAATCGAAGGAAAAATCTCTGGTAAATATTTATCCCTATGGCAGCATGTCTATCGGCTGTAAGGGACAGGAGATTGCGGAAATCGGGGAAATGTACGATGCAGGGATTGTCGGTATTTCCGATGGGGATGAATTTACGGATTCTGCCGCATTTCTGAGAAATGTGATGATTTATACGAAGATGTTTGATTTGCCCGTGCTGACACATTGCGAGGATCGGTCGCTTTCGGGCGTGGGTGTCATGAATGAGGGCTACACGGCGGCATGCCTTGGACTGACGGGGATGCCGCGAGAGGCGGAGGAAGTGATTGTTGCAAGAAATCTGAACCTTGCGGAGCGGACAGGCGTGCATCTGCATTTATCGCACATCAGCACGAAGGGCTCTGTGCAGCTGATTCGTGAAGCGAAGGGCAGAGGGGTTCCTGTGACCTGCGAAACATGCCCACATTATTTTATTCTGACGGAGGATGCCATCGGGGATTATGATACATTTGCGAAGGTGAATCCGCCGCTCAGGGCAAAGGAGGATGTTTACGCCATTATTGAGGGAATTATGGATGGGACGATTGATGTTATCGCATCGGGTCACAGCCCTACAAATATGACAGAAAAGGAACGGGAATTTGATGTTGCGGCGTATGGCATTTCTGCACTGGAAACGGCACTTTCTCTGAGCTATACGCATCTGGTGGAGACGGGATATATTATGGTGGAGCATCTGATTCGGCTGATGTCCGCGAAGCCGGCGGAGATTTTGAAATTATATAATAAGGGAAGCCTGGCAGAGGGAAAGGATGCCGATATTATCGTGGTAGATTTTCTGGAAACCCACCGCATTGACCCGGAGCATTTTGCATCCAAGGCGAAATTTTCTCCCTTTGCGGCGGAGGAGGTACGCGGCAAGGTGCTTTATACCATGGTTGGCGGCAGACTGCTGACCTAAATGAATAAATGAGGTGTAAATGAATGTATTTGAAACGATTGGATTTACAGGGTTTCAAATCCTTTCCCGAAAAAGTGAAGCTGGAATTTAACCCGGGGGTGACGGCGGTTGTCGGCCCGAACGGGAGCGGCAAGAGCAATGTTTCCGATGCGGTGCGTTGGGTGCTTGGGGAGCAGAGAGCCAGAAGCCTGCGCGGCGATAAGATGGAGGATATTATATTCGCCGGAACGGAGAACAGAAAGCCCCTTGGCTTTGCTGAGGTTTCCATTCTGATTGATAATCAGGATGGCAGACTGCCTTTGGCATACAGCGAGGTGCAGGTGACGCGGCGTGTGTTTCGCTCGGGTGAGAGCGAATACCGCATTAACGGAACGGCGTGCCGCCTAAAGGATATTCAGGAATTATTTATGGATACGGGCGTGGGCCGAGAGGGCTATTCCATCATCGGACAGGGACGTATTGATGAAATTCTGAGTGCAAAGGGAGAGGAACGCCGCCGGATTTTTGAGGAAGCGGCAGGCATTGTAAAATATAAAACAAGGAAAAACGAAGCGGTCAATAAGCTGGAAAAGGAACAGCAGAATCTGCTGCGTGTGGATGATATCATCAGCGAATTAGAGGTGCAGGTGGAGCCGCTGGAGAAGCAGAGCGAGAAGGCGAGGGAATACCTTCGTCTGAAGGAGCGGCTGAAGCAGGCGGAAATGACTGCCTTTTGCAGGGATGCGGCGCGGATTGCAAAAGAAACGGAAATGCTTTTGCAGGCGGAGCAGACTGCGGCGGAGCAGCTTGCACAAAGCCTTGCCGAAAGCGACCGGGAAAAGACGCAGGCAGCTTCCTTCCGAGAGAAAAATGAGGAACTGGATGCCCTTTTGCAGCAGCAGAATGGCAAAATGACAGAGTTGCGCGCGGAGCTGGAAAAGACAGAGGGCGAGATTCGCCTGCGTGAGGAGCAGCGTGCCAATGACGAGGCAAACCGCAGCCGTATTGCCGGAGAAATGGCGGAAAAGGCGAAAAAGCAGACGGAAAATGAAGCGGAGCAGGAGCTTTGCCGCAGCAAAATGGCAGGACTGAAGCTGGAAATGGACGCAAGACAGGAGGAACTGGATGCCTTGCAGGAAGAATATGCATCCCTGAGCACTGTGCTGAGTCAGGATGAAACGAAGGTGGAGTCCTTTAAGGATGAAATTTTTGAGCAGATTCGGATTGGCACAGAGGCGAAGGGGGAAATCTCCAAGCGAGAGGCAATGCAGGAGCAATTTCTTGCCAGAAAGGCACAGCTTCTGGGCGAAAAGGAGCATACGGAAAGCAGACTGCATCAATTTGCGGTGCATTTGCAGGCATTGGAAAAGCAGGAGAATGACCGAAAGGAGCAGATTCGCTATCTGGAGCAGGAGCTGACTGCCTTGGAGCAGGACAAAGTCCATGCCCAACAGGAGAAGCGGAAGGCAGAGACAAGCCTTTCCGTACAGGAAAGACGCGGCTCTGAGCTGCAATCGCGATTAACACTGCTTTCTGAAATGGAACGGGAGCATGAGGGCTATTACAACAGCGTAAAAAGCCTGCTGAACTTGCCGGATGCGAAGGAAAGAGGCATCTGCGGCGCAGTCGGACAGCTTTTGAAGGTGGAGGAGACCTACGAAACTGCCATTGAAGCGGCGTTAGGCGGCGCATTACAGAACATTGTTACCGAAACAGAGGAGGACGCAAGGGATGCCATCGGCTATCTGAAAAGGCGGAACCTCGGAAGGGCGACCTTTCTGCCTGTGACCGCCATCAAGGGTAGACCGCTCGAAGGCAGACAGGCGATTCTGGCGGAGGTTGGTGTGATTGGTACGGCGTATGAGCTGGTTTCGTTTGAGGAAAAATTCAGACAGCTTGCAATGTATCTCTTAGGGCGGATTCTGGTTGTGGAAAATCTGGACAAGGCGGTACAGCTGGCGAAAAAATATCGCCATCAGTATAAGCTGGTTACACTGGAAGGGGACATTTTGAACCCCGGCGGCGCAATGACGGGCGGCTCACAGCAGAAAAAGGCACTGCATGTTTTCGGCAGGAGCAGAGAAATCCGTAGCCTACAGGAGGCCTTGCAGACGGCAAACCGAACCATCACAGAGATGCGTGACAGGCTTGCGCTTGCAAATGAGGATTTGCAGGAGATTGAGCAGGAAACCGTTGAGAAAAAAATGGAGCTGCAAAGGGTCATGGTGACGCAAAGCAGTGACAGCGGCGAAAAGGAAAAAACACTGGCGGAGAAGCAGGAGGCTGCCGAAAGGCTTTCCCTTCTGGAGCTGGAGGAAAAGCAGCTGGCGGAGCAGACGGAAAATGCCGAGAAGGAAATTGCGGCACTGCGCGAAAGGGCGGCTTCCTCGGAAACGGCAATGGAAGCGGCAAATGCACAGCTGGCTGCCTTTCAGGACAGCCTGACGGGCGGCAAGGAAGAAAAGGACATGCTGATGGAGGAGATTACGCAGAGGAAAATTGCGCTTTCTTCCATCGGGCAGAATGTATACAGCATGGAGGAAAAGCTGCTGCGTTTGCAGGAGGAGCAGAAAGCCCTCCGGACCGAGCAGAAAAAAGCAGAGGAGCAGGCGGCACTGTATGAAAAAAATACGGGTCTGCGGCAGGAGCAGCAGGAAGCCCTACAGCAGAGGGCGGCGGAGCTGGAGCAGCAGGCGCAGACCGCACAAAGCTGCCTGAATGAAACGGCGGCAGAGAAGCAGGAAACTGCGGAAAAAGCCGCAAAAGCCGAGGAAACGGCGGCAGAATGGAAGGAAACGGCAAACAAGCTGGAGAATGAACAGCTGCGCATTTTGGCGAAAAAGGAAAAGCTGGAAGAAGAAAAGCAGCGCATTACCGCCCAGATGTGGGAGGAATACGAAATGACGCTGCGGATGGCGCAGGAATATACGGCAGGACTGCCACAGGAGCAGGAGCAGCTTTCCGTGAGGGAATGGAAAGGGAAAATCCGCGCACTGGGGGATGTGAATGTCGGCGCGATTGAGCAGTATAAGGAAGTAAAGGAGCGGTTTGAATTTCTGACGGCGCAGAGAGAGGATATTCTTGCGGCGGAGGAAAAGCTGCAGCAGATCATTGAGGAGCTTTCGATTTTGATGGAGCAGCAGTTCCGCGAGCAGTTCAAGGTGATTTCCGAGAATTTCAGCGAGGTATTCCGCGAAATGTTTGGCGGCGGCAGGGCGCAGCTCAGGCTGACCGATGCGGCGCACGTTCTGGAATCCCCGATTGAGATTGTGGCACAGCCGCCCGGGAAAAATTTGCAGAACATGCAGCTGCTTTCCGGTGGGGAGCGTGCATTGACCGCGATTGCGATTTTATTTTCCATTCTGAAAATGAAGCCCTCTCCCTTCTGTATTCTGGACGAGATTGAGGCGGCGTTGGACGATGCGAATGTCAGCAGATATGCGCAGTATCTGAAAAAATTTGCAGAGGAAACGCAGTTTATTGTCATTACCCACAGAAAGGGCACGATGGAGCATGCAGATGTGCTTTATGGCGTGACGATGCAGGAGAAGGGCATTTCCAAATTGATTTCCGTTGACTTTTCGGAGGCGGAAAAAAGTATTACAGCGTAAGAAAGAAAAGGAGACCGAATATGGGTTTATTTGATTTTTTTAAGAAGAAAGCCACGGAGGAGCAGCCGCAGACGGAGGAGCAGCAGGAAGGTGTTCTGGAGCTGGACGGCGTGGAAGTGGAAACAGACGCGCAGGAGGCGGATATTGTTCTGGATGTGGAGGATGGGCAGGATATGAACCGGGCTGTCCATGCAGTGATGGATGAGGAGGAAATCCAGATTGACCGCGCAGGAGAGGATATTCTGTATCGGGAGGATGCAGAGGAAGCGCCTGCGGAAGCGGAAATCGAGATTACCTTCGAGGACGCGGACGGAGAGGAAATCCTGACGGCGGAGGACGCGGCGGAGGCCGAAGCAGTTCTGGATGAGCTGACGGAGATTGCAGGGGAAATTCTTGCGGAAAAGCCCCTTGCGGAGGATGAGGTCATCGTTGCGACAGAGGACGGCGAGATTTTTACGGCGGACAATGATGCGGACGGCAAAGCCTTTGTAGAGGAGCTGGCGGACGAGGTTGCAGAGGAGCTGAATCAGGAGAAACCGACAGAGGAAGCACAGGAAACGCCTGCGGAGGAAAGCGCAGAGGAGGAAAAGCCTGCGAAGATGGGCTTTTTTGCGAAGCTGAAGGCGGGCCTGGATAAGACAAGAAAGAACATCCTTGGCGGTGTGGACGGCGTTCTGGGCGCGTTTACGAAGATTGACGAGGATTTGTTTGAGGAGCTGGAGGAAGCACTCATCATGGCAGATATGGGCGTGCAGACGACAATGGATATCGTGGAAAATCTGCGAAAAAGGGTTAAGAGAGAGCATGCGACCGACCCTGCGGTAATCAAGGATATGCTGATTGATGAGATTACGGCGATTTTGCAGGAGGGTGCGCAGGAGGACGAAAATCTGCCCTCTCCTTCCGTTCTTCTGGTCATTGGTGTGAATGGTGTCGGCAAGACAACGACCATCGGCAAGCTGGCGCATAATTTCAAGGAGGACGGGAAATCCGTGCTTCTGGCGGCGGCGGATACCTTCCGTGCAGCGGCAATCGACCAGCTGGAAATCTGGGGGGAACGCTCTGCAATTCCCGTTATCAAGCATGAGGAAAATTCCGACCCTGCGGCGGTGGTGTATGACGCAGTGCATGAGGCAAGAAAGCAGAATACCGACCTTTTAATCTGCGATACGGCAGGGCGTTTGCACAACAAGAAAAACCTGATGGAGGAATTGAAGAAGATTGCGCGTGTCATCGAGAGAGAATACCCTGCGGCACACAGAGAGGTATATCTGGTGCTGGATGCCACAACGGGACAGAACGCACTGCAGCAGGCAAAGCTGTTCAAGGAAGTGACGGATATCACAGGAATTGTGCTGACAAAGCTGGACGGCACAGCCAAGGGCGGCATTGTGGTTGCAATTAAGAGCGAATTGCAGATCCCTGTACGCTATATCGGGGTCGGGGAAGGGATTCACGATTTGCAGAAATTTGATGCGGCTGAATTTGCAGGTGCATTGTTCGGAAGGGAGGCATAAGAGATGGCAGAGAAAAAGAAAATCGAAAATGCCGTTTATGAATATGATGTATTGGAGGAAAGAACGGAACGCCGCCCGGCGACAGTGACCCCCTATGAGCGGGAAATCTGTCAGCACATGGAGGGGCTGTTTCCGCATCGTGTGACGAGAGTGTATCGGGAGATAGATTCCGAATTTTTGAGCGTGAATGTTTTCGTGATGAAAGCACCCACGAAGAAGGATTTTCATGTGCTGTATACCACAGGGATGAGCGCGATGCCGATGAAGCTGCCGCAGGAATTTCTGCCGAAATATAAGGATTTGGAGCGCGCGGAGCTGCTGCTGTTTCTGCCGGCAGAATGGGATATTCTGACAGGATACGAAACAGATGCGGATGTGCCTGACCGCCTTTGGTGGCCTGTACGGCTGATGAAATATTTGGCAAGATTTCCGCACGAATTCAAAACATGGCTGGGCTGGGGGCATACACTGCCGAATTCAGCCGATTGTGTGCCGTATGACGAAAGTACGAAGCTTTGCGGCGCGATGCTCGGAGCATTGCAGGAAAATATCAGCATGTTCCGTACGGAGGATGATACGCAGATTAACATGTACTGCGTGATTCCGTTGTATAAAGAGGAAATGGAGTACCAGAAAACTGCGGGCACAGAGGCGTTGATGCAGAAGCTTTCTGTACTGAACGGGTATGGGATGATTGTATTTCCTGACAGACCGAATGTCTGCGCAGAGGAAGAGTAAAAGAAAAAGGCGTATGGAAAGATTTGAACCGAGCTGTTTTGTGCTGTCTGCACAAAATGACTCGGTTCAAAGTTTCTGTACGCCTTTCAAATATAGACCGGTTTTATCACCGGTGTGATTTAGATGTCATTCCTTGCGGTATGCCACAGGCTTCTGTGCCGCCTTTTGGATGGTGTTTTTTAATTCGTAATCCTCATATTTCAGGTCGGGAATTGCCTTCATGCGGTTTTGCCGTTCAACCAGAAATTCCATATACAGCAGTAAATCTGCCTTACTGTCCTCCTCCAGCAGGGTGTAATATCGACGAAATTCGTTGAACGTAGCGGTTTCGTCATCAATCACATAGGGATAGCGGATATCATTGACACCCAAAAGATAATCCATAGAGACATTGAAGATGGAGGCAATTTTTTTTAAATCGGAAATGGAGGGTTGGTTTCGACCGGATTCATAGTTTGCAATCGCTGTATAGCCATAGTTGAGCATTTCGCCTAACTTGACCTGTGTCAGCTTTTTTTCTTTTCTCAATGCTTTCAAGCGGTCTTTAAATTCCATGTCATACACCTCTCCTTTTATTTCTTTTATAGACAAAACCGAAAAAGTTTGCGCTTTTGGTCGGTTTTGGAAATGTATAAAGTATCCCCCAAATAACAATATTTATTATACGGATAAATTTTCACGGGGAAAAGGCTGAACCACAGATGCAATGAAAATCTTGATAAAAATTTGCGATGCGTGAAGTTGAGTGGTTTTTCTCAAAAAATGCAAAAAAATTTTATTTTTTTGGAAAAATGTGAAGAAATTTATTGACATATATCAGAAATGGTGTTATATTCAAATCACATAAAACATATAAAAATACTATGATATATAAAGAGATTGAGAGGAGTATTCTTATGCCGACAAAATATTATTTTGATAACGCAGCAACAACACCCGTAAGGGAGGAGGTATTGCAGGAGATTCTTCCTTATTTTAGAGAATATTACGGCAATGCATCCAGCATTTACAGCATTGCGAAGGAAAGCAAAAAGGCACTGGAGGCAGCAAGGGCAAAGGTGGCGGCTGCGATTGGTGCGACACCCGATGAAATTTATTTCACAGCAGGCGGCTCCGAAAGCGACAATATGGCGCTGCGTGGCGTAGTAAACGCAAGCAAGAAAGAGAAAAAACATATTATTACAACAAAAATTGAACATCATGCGATTCTGCATACCGCAGAATTTCTGGAAACAAAGGGTGTGGATGTGACTTATCTGAGCGTAGACGAATTCGGGAAGATTTCTTTGGAGGAGCTGGAAAATGCCATCTGTCCGGAAACCGTTCTGATTTCCGTTATGTTTGCGAATAACGAAATCGGTACGATTCAGCCTATCGCAGAGATTGGCGAAGTTGCGAAAAAGCACGGCGTTCTGTTCCACACAGATGCGGTACAGGCTGTCGGTCATGTACCCATTGATGTAGAAAAGCTGCAGGTTGATTTGCTGTCTATGAGTGGGCATAAGCTGGGCGCACCGAAGGGCATCGGCGCGATTTATATCCGTAAGGGAACAAGGATTTCTCCGCTGATTTTCGGCGGCGCACAGGAAAAGAAGCTGCGTGCGGGCACAGAAAATATTGCGGGTATTGTTGGTCTGGGCAAGGCTGCGGAGCTGGCAGTGGCTGAAATGGAGGAAACAACAAAGAAGCTGACTGCACTGCGGGATAAGCTGATTCATGGGATTTTGGAAAGCATTCCCGATAGCCGCCTGAACGGACACCCGACAGATCGTCTGCCCGGAAACTGCAACATTTCCTTCTCCTATATTGAAGGCGAATCCCTGCTGCTGCTGCTGGATGCATTGGGCATTGCGGCTTCCAGCGGTTCTGCATGCACATCCGGCTCTCTGGACCCTTCTCATGTGCTGATGGCGATTGGGCTGCCTCATGAGACTGCACACGGCTCTCTGAGGCTGACAATAGACAGAGAAAACACGGAGGAGCAGGTAGACTTTATTCTGGAAAAATTGCCCGGTCTGGTACAGCGGCTGCGAGATATGTCTCCCGTTTATCCCGGCAAAAAGGCTTGATAGAAGAAAATCAGACATTTACTTTAGACATTTATATAAATCGGAACACTAAGGAGGAGTTTTGAAATGGAATATAGCGAAAAGGTAATGGATCATTTTATGAACCCAAGAAATGTGGGCGAAATTGAAAACGCAAGCGGCGTTGGACAGGTCGGCAATATGAAATGCGGCGATATCATGAAGGTATATTTGCAGATTGAGGATGGCAAAATCGTTGATGCAAAATTCAAAACCTTTGGCTGCGGTGCCGCAGTTGCGACAAGCTCCATGGCGACAGAGCTTGTAAAGGGCAAGAGTATTCAGGAAGCATTGGAGGTAACCAATAAAGCGGTTATGGAAGCACTGGATGGTCTGCCTCCCGTAAAGGTACACTGTTCCTGTCTGGCAGAGGAGGCACTGCGTGCCGCTCTGTGGGATTATGCACAAAAGAACAATATCGTCATTGACGGACTGGAACCTCCCGTAAATGACGTTGACGAAAGACATCATCAGGCTGAATGATAGAAACACCAAAGAAAAAAGAAACGAAACAGGACACAGAAGATAAAACTCATAAAAACTCAGAAATTTTCAAAAAACTCTCAAAAACTCATTTTATTACACCCCTCTAAACCAATAAAACGTCCCCTTTTCCATTCGGAAGAGGGGGCGTTTTTATGTAGGAGTTCCTTATTTCAAAAGGGACTCATAGCCCTGCAGGACAGCTGAGAGACCTTCTTCAAGGGTGCCGTTATTTTCTGCAATGGCTTCTGCCGCCGCGGTATAAAGGGGCAGGCGTTCCTGATAGAGCTTCTGCGCCGCCGCCTGATCGGGGGCGAGGGGTCTGCCGTTGCCCGTTTGAAGCAGGTCTGCATCGCGTTTCAGCCAGATGAGTCTGCCGTTGCGCTTGAGATATTCAACATTCAAGGGGTTTTTGATGATGCCGCCGCCTGTGGCAATGACGAGGTTATTCTGTGCGGAAACCTCATGGATGACCTTTGTTTCGATTTCACGGAAGGCAGGCTCTCCTTCCTTTGCGAAGAATTCGGCAATGGGCATTTTGATGCGCTCAATGATCAACGCATCGGTATCGACAAAGCCTTTGCCCAACTTTTCTGCCGTCCTTTTGCCAATCGTGCTTTTGCCGCCGCCGCTCATGCCAACCAGAACAAGATTGGAGCGTTCCTTCAGGAGAGGGGTGTTGATTTCGGCAATGCGGGCATCCTCCAGATGGGTATCCAGAAAAATTTCTACGGCATATTTTGCCTGTGCAACGAGCATTTCCAGACCGCCTGCGGCACGAATTCCGCGTTTTTCCGCCTCCAGAACAAGCTGGGTGCGCAGGGGGTTATAGACAACATCCGCAACGCCCTCGAGTGCGGTGAAGCGGTCTAAATCAATGGGGCAGTCATCGGATTTCGGATACATTCCGACAGGAGTGGTATTCACGATGATTTTTGCATCGGCATGATTTTTATAGCATTCTGCATAGGTGACGGTTTCCGGATATTCCTTATAATATACGGTGATAATTTCGGATGCACCCAATTCCTCCAGAACGGCAATGACAGCCTTGGACGCGCCGCCCTTGCCCAGAACCAATGCTTTTTTGCCGGCAACATCGATGCCGTTTTTCTGCAGGAGATAACGGAAGCCGTAAAAATCCGTATTATAGCCGCAAAGCCTGCCGTTTCTGTTGACAACCGTATTGACTGCGCCGATTCTCTGCGCGCGGCTATCCACCTCATCCAGATAAGGGATAACCGTTTCCTTATAGGGAATGGTTACATTCAAGGCAGCAAACTGCTTTTCTCGCAGGAAAGCATCCAATTCATCTCTTGTTAAGGGAATCAGATCATAGGTATAATCCGCCAGCTGTTCATGAATGATTTTAGAAAAGCTGTGTCCCAGTTTTTCTCCGATTAGTCCGTATCTCATCAGAAAGTCACCTCGTATCTTTTGTATTTTCTATGGAACAATAGTTTCTCTCTATCTTAATGCAAATAAAGGATTTATGCAATCTCTTTTACAAAAGAAAAGATTAAAGTTTTTGTAATATTTTTCATTGTATTTTTGTGGTACAATAAATAAAATAAAAATCAAATGGGAAAACAAAGGAATCAGGTGAAAAAATGAATCGATTTTTGAAAAAAATATGCACCGGCATTTTATGCGGTGTGATTGGCGTGGTAAGCATCGGGGCGCAGGAGGCCTTTGCGGCAGATGCGAAGGAGATGCGTGCTGTCTGGATTTCAACGGTATACAGTGCGGACTACCCTTCTACAACGAATAATGCAGAAGCGCAGAAGAATGAATTTATTCAGAAGCTGGAGCAGGCACAGGCGTTGGGCTTGAATACGGTTGTGGTACAGGTGCGCCCGAAGGGGGATGCGCTGTATCAGTCTGAGCTGAATCCATGGAGTGCTGTGCTGACAGGGGCGCAGGGGGCAAACCCCGGCTATGACCCGATGGCGTTCATGATTGCGGAAGCACACAAGCGCGGCATGGAATTTCACGCATGGATGAACCCTTACCGCATTACGACATCCGGAACGGATGTATCCGCACTTTCTGCGGACAACATGGCAAGAAAGCATCCGGACTGGATTCTGACCTACAACGGGGCAATGTATTATGACCCTGCGAATGAGGAGGTACAGCAGTACATCTGTGATACGGTAAAAGAGGTTGTGGAAAAATATGATGTGGATGCCATTCATTTTGATGATTATTTCTATCCTTCCAATTATCCTCTGCCTGAGGGCGAAACAAGGGAAGGTGCAGTGGCGCAGGAGCGCCGCGACAATGTGGATACGTTAATCAAAAAGGTATATCAGACGATTAAAAATACAAAAGCCTCTGTGAAATTCGGCATCAGCCCGATGGGAATTTGGAAAAACAGCACCTCTGACGAGGCGGGCTCCGCAACACGCGGCTCCGAAGGCTATTATACGGTTTACGGAGATGCGAAAAAATGGGTAGAAAAAGGCTGGGTAGATTACATTACACCGCAGATTTACTGGGAGCAGGGCAATGCCTATGCCGATTATGAGACACTGGTGAAATGGTGGAGCGACGTGGTTGAAGGGACTGACGTAAAGCTTTATATCGGACAGGGGATTTACAAGGATTCCGTTGCGAAGGAGATTGCACAGGAAATGCAGGTCAATGAAAAATACAACGTGGACGGCAGTATGTTCTTCAGTCTGCGGGATTTGCTGAACAACAGACAGGGCTGTGCGGATGCGGTGAAGGCATATTATCAGACAGCGACAGCACCCACTACCCCAACAGAGCCGGAAGCACCAACTGTGCCTACCACACCGACCGAACCGGAAGCACCTGTTACGATTGAAAAGAAATATGCCTACGCAGGCAGAGCAAAGGTAACGGTGAACGGCAAGGCGGTGGATTTCCAGACCTATACGATTGACGATTATACCTATTTTAAGCTGCGCGATGTTGCAGGTGCGGTAAATGGGACAGCGAAGCAGTTTCAGACCTACTGGGACGAAAGCAAGCAGGCGATTGAGCTGTTCCGCGGCGTGCCGTATTCCGCTTCCGCAAGCGGCGCAGCAGGCAAATATGGCGATACCTATGGCACAACCTCTACTGCAAAGCTATACTGCGACGGAGCAAAAAAGAGTGTGAGTGCCTATACCATCAACGATTATACCTATTACAAGCTGCGCGATTTGGCGAAGCTGCTGGATATGGGCGTGACATGGGACGAAAAAACGGCAACCATCGGAATCAATACCGCAAGGAGCTATCAGTAAGCCATTGACGGGTCGGAAGGAGAAAGAGATGTCCCTTTTTAAGAAATTGCAGGAAAAGAGAACGGCGGAGCGTGTGCGAAAATCCGAAAGGATGCAGGGCTTTACCATGCAGGCGGAATTGAGCGCGACCATCGTCAGCGTAAGGCTGTTGGACGGCACGGAAGCGGAAACGAGATTTCTGGTGGAATATGCCAACGGCGAGAAGAAGGAGGAAGCTGTTAAGAATGACAGTGAAAGATTTCGGGAGCTGAGCATGTATTTGGGCTAAAGGGAATTTCTTGCACGATTCCGGAGCGCTGCGAGGGAATTTTCTGAAAAAGCCTTGCAAACAAAGGAAAGAAGTGGTATAGTAATACAAAGTAATGATTATAAACGTTGGTGAAAAGAGTGGGTAGAACAACCCGCTCTTTGTTATTGTAGGGGGAAAGCCCCATCGGATTTTTGTAAGACGGAAAAAGAAAAACGAAAAAGAGGTGTAAAAATGGCGAAACCAAACAATACAGAAGCAAAGGTGCTGCCCATTCTGGAGCCGATTATTGCAGAAAAGGGGCTGGAGCTGGTAGATTTGGAATTTGTAAAGGAAGGCGTAAACTGGTATCTGCGTGTTTATATTGATAAGGATGGCGGTGTAAATATTGATGACTGCGAAGCGGTCAGCCGTGCACTTGAGGTGAAGCTGGATGAAAAAGATCCCATCGAGCAGGCCTATATTTTGGAGGTAAGCTCCCCCGGTATCGACAGACCGCTGAAAAAGGATGCGGATTTTGTGAAATATCAGGGAGAAATCATTGATGTGAAGCTGTATAAGGCGCAGGACGGCAGCAAGCAATATCAGGGCAAGCTGCTGGGTCTGGAGAATGGCGTGCTTTCCATCGAGGAGGAAAACGGAACGATTGTGAAATTTGAACAGAAGGATATCGCCAGCGTGAGATTGGCAGTTATTTTTTAAGCTAAGGGAGGAATTTGGAAAATGGACAGTAAAGAATTTTTGGATGCGCTGAATCTGGTTGCAAAGGAAAAGGGCATTGATAAGGAAGTTGTATTTGAGGCAATCGAGGCATCCCTGGTTTCTGCATGCAAGAAAAACTTCGGCACAAGCCAGAATATTAAGGTGGTTATCGACAGAGAATCCGGCAATGTTGCCTGCTATGCGCAGAAAACCGTTGCAAGCCCTGTGGAAGATCCGCAGCTGGAAATCTCTCTGGAAATGGCAAGAGTGCTGAACCCCAACTATGTGGTTGGCGATGTGGTGGATCTGGAGGTAACACCGAAGGACTTCGGCAGAATTTCCGCACAGACCGCAAAGCAGGTGGTGGTACAGAAATTCCGCGAGGCAGAAAGAGAAATTCTCTTTAACCAGTACATTACAAAGGAAAGAGAGGTTGTAACTGCCATCGTACAGAGAAAGGAACGCAGAAATGTTATCGTGCAGATGGGCAAGATTGATGCGATTCTTTCCGCAAACGAACAGATTCCCGGCGAACAGTATAACTTCATGGATCGCATTAAGGTGTATGTGCTTGAGGTAAAGCAGACCACAAAGGGTCCTCAGATTTTTGTTTCCAGAACACATCCAGAGCTGGTAAAGCGTCTGTTTGAGCAGGAGGTGCCCGAAGTACATGACGGCACAGTGGAAATCAAGAGCATTGCAAGAGAAGCCGGAAGCAGAACAAAGATTGCCGTTTATTCCAAGAATGAAAACGTGGATGCGCTGGGTGCCTGTGTTGGGCAGAACGGCTACCGCGTCAATGTAATCGTAAGCGAGCTGGGCGGCGAAAAGATTGATGTTATCAACTGGAGCGAGGACCCTAAGGAATTTATTGCGGCAGCACTCAGCCCCTCTAAGGTTCTGGAGGTTGCGCTGAACGAAGCAGAGCAGAGCGCGAAAATCGTGGTGCCCGACCATCAGCTTTCTCTGGCAATCGGCAAGGAAGGACAGAATGCAAGACTTTCCGCAAAGCTGACAGGCTGGAGAATCGATATCAAGAGTGAAACACAGGCAAGAGAAACAAACTTCTTAGCAGAAGACCCCGTAACGGAAGAAGCGGCGGAGGAAACAACGGCAGAAGAAGCAGATGAGGCTGTAGAAGCAGCAGGGGAAGATGCACAAGCGACAGAGGAAACGGCAGAAGGCGAAGCAGAAGCGTAAGAGGGAGGAGAGTATATGAAGCAAAGAAAAGTACCTCTCAGAAAATGTACCGGCTGTCAGGAAATGAAAAATAAAAAGGAGCTGATTCGCATTGTACGAAATGATGCAGGCGAATTTGCCTTAGACCGTACGGGAAAGCTGCCCGGACGCGGTGCATATATCTGTCCCAATGCGGAATGTCTGGCGAAGGCGCAGAAATCCAAGGGGCTGGAGCGCTCCTTTAAGGTGTCCGTGCCGAAGAATGTGTATGAGCAGCTGCTTCAAGAATTGGAGAAACAGACCAATGAATAAATTTTTTTCCCTTCTGGGGCTTTGCAAGCGGGCAGGAAAGCTTGTTGCAGGCGAGGTGGCCGCAGAACAGGCGGTGCGTAAAAAACAGGCATATCTGCTCATTTTAGCGCAGGATGCATCGAAGAATACAAAAAAGAAATTTACAAATTCCGCAGTGTATTATGAACTGCCTCTGGCAGAAGTCGGAACCAAGGAAGAACTGGGCAGAGCCATTGGCGCAGAAATGCGCTCCATTATTGCGATTACAGAAAAGGGCTTTGCAAAAAAACTGAAAGAGCTTGCGGATGATAATATAGAGAATAGAACGAAGGTCGGTGAAGGCTGATTTTCGAGAAAGACGAGGTGTTGTGGAATGTCCAAAATCAGAATTTATGAACTGGCAAAGCAGCTTGGCGTTGCCAATAAAGACTTAGTAGCAAAAATCAACAGCATCGGCATTGAAGCAAAAAGCCACATGGCAATGCTGACAGAGGAAGAAGCCGCAAAGGTGACGGCATTATATCAGCCGAAGAAGGAAGAGCCCAAAAAGGATGCACCGAAAAAGGATGCACCCAAGCAGAACCAGCCCAAGCAGAATCAGCCGAAGCAGAATCAGCCGAAGCAGGATGGGCAGAAAAAGGAAAATGACCGCAGACAGGACGGCAACAGACCTGCGCAGAAGAAGGACAACAGAAACGAAGGCAGAAGCAACGAAAGCAGAAGCAACGAAAGCAGAAGCAACGAAAGCAGAAACGAAAACAAGCAGGGCAAGGGCAATAATAACAATAATAATAACAAGCAGGGCGGTCAGAATAACAAGGGCGCACAGCAGCAGGGCAAGAAGGACAACAATAAAGGCAAGGACAAAAAAGACAAAAAGGGCAACAAGAACGGTCAGAAGGTAAGAGAAAATCCCATGGAGCGCAGAAGACGTGAAATGGAGGAGGAAGCAGCACTGATGGCAGAGCTGGCAGCACTGGAGGCGGAGGAAGCAAACGCAGATCCCGTTATCAAATATATTCCCGAAAGCATTACCGTAAAGGATCTGGCTGAGGTTCTGGGCAAAAAAGGCTCCGATCTGGTTATGAATCTGATGAAAAAGGGCAAAATGCTTGCCATCAATGCAACACTGGATTTTGATACCGCGGCTTCTATCGCAGAGGAATACAACGTGATTCTGGAGCAGGAGGAAGAAAAGGATATCATGGAAGAAGCCTTTGGCGCAGAGGAGGAAGAGGATGAATCCAAGCTGGAGGAAAGACCTCCCGTTGTTGTTGTAATGGGGCATGTTGACCACGGCAAAACCTCTCTGCTGGATGCTATCCGTCATTCCAGCGTAACAAAGGGCGAAGCAGGCGGCATTACACAGCATATCGGTGCATATACCGTTCAGATTGACGGCAAGCCCATTACCTTCCTGGACACACCCGGTCACGAGGCATTTACGGCAATGCGTATGCGTGGCGCGCAGATTACAGATATCGCGATTCTGGTTGTTGCGGCGGATGACGGCGTAATGCCCCAGACGGTAGAAGCAATCAACCATGCGAAGGCAGCAGGCGTTGAAATCATCGTTGCCATCAACAAGATGGATAAACCCTCCGCAAACCCCGACCGTGTAAAGCAGGAGCTGACAGAATACGGTCTTCTGGCAGAGGACTGGGGCGGTACAACCGTTTGTGTTCCTGTATCTGCACACACGAAGGAAGGCATTGACAACCTGTTGGAAATGATTATTCTGACAGCAGAAATGAAGGAGCTGAAGGCAAACCCCAACAAGAAGGCGAGAGGTGCTATCATCGAAGCACAGCTGGATAAGGGACGCGGCCCTGTTGCAACCGTACTGGTGCAGAGCGGCACCCTGCGTGTGGGCGATCCTGTGGTTGCAGGCCCTGCATACGGGAAAATCAGAGCGATGACAGATGATAAGGGCAGACGCGTGAAATCCGCAGGCCCTTCCACTCCTGTTGAGATTCTGGGGCTTTCCGAGGTTCCTGCGGCAGGTGACAGCTTCTATGTAGCGGCAAACGAAAAGCAGGCAAGACAGCTTGCAGAAAGCGTTATCGCAAAGAACAGAGAAACACTGATTAGCCAGACACCCCAGAAGGTATCTCTGGATGATCTGTTCAACCAGATTCAGAGCGGGAACATGAAGGAGCTGGGCATTATTGTAAAGGCGGACGTACAGGGCTCTGTAGAAGCAGTGCGTCAGTCTCTGGAAAAGCTGACAAACGAGGAGGTACGCGTGCGCGTGATCCATGGCGGCGTTGGTGCGGTTACGGAAAGTGACGTGCTTCTGGCATCTGCCTCCAATGCGATTATCATCGGCTTCAACGTGCGTCCTGAGCCTGCGGCAAAGGCATTTGCGGATGAGGAAAAGGTAGATATCCGTCTGTACCGTGTTATCTATAACGCAATCGAGGATATTCAGGCTGCCATGAAGGGGATGCTTGACCCCATTTACGAAGAAAAGGTTCTGGGCCATGCAGAGGTACGCCAGATCTTTAAGGCATCCGGCGTTGGTACGATTGCCGGCAGCTATGTGAAGGATGGTAAATTCGTGCGAAATTGTCAGGTTCGTATCGTGCGTGACGGTATCGTTGTGTACGAAGGTGATCTGGAAAGCCTGAGACGCTTCAAGGATGACGTAAAAGAGGTTGCAGCAGGCTATGAATGTGGTCTGGTGTTCAAGAAATTCAATGATGTGAAGGAGGGCGACTGGATCGAAGCCTTCACCATGGTAGAGGTACCTCGCTAATTTTGAAATAAAAGGTGAGAGATTATGAAAACAAATAACAGACTTTCTCGCATCAATGACGAGATTATGAAGGAACTTTCCCAGATTATCCGGGCAGAGTTGAAGGACCCCCGTATTGGTGTGATGACAAGCGTGATCCGTGTGGAAACGACGCAGGATTTGAAATACTGCAAGGTTTATGTTTCCGTACTGGGTGACGAGAAGGATAAGGAAAATGTAATGAAGGGGCTGCAGAACGCAGGCGGCTTTATTCGCCGGCTGATTGCGCAGAGAATTAACCTGCGCTATACCCCTGAGCTGCGCTTTAAGCTGGATGAATCCGCAGAATATGCCATCCACATGGATGAGCTGTTCAGCAAAATTGACAAAGAGCGGAAAGAAAGAGATGCAGAATGAAAAAGGCAAACAACTCTTTTGATGAAATCATGGAATGGGTTCTGTCGGCGGAAACGATTGCGCTGGCGGGACACACCAACCCAGACGGGGATGCCATCGGTGCCTGTCTGGCACTCGGCGGCGCACTGGAAAAGGCAGGGAAGCAGGTGCAGGTCATTCTGGAAAAATACGCGGATAAATATCAGCTGATTCCAAACGGGCATCTGGTCTGTGCGGCAGAGGATGCAAGGCTTCCTGAGCTGTTTCTCGCACTGGACTGCGGTGACGAGGGACGCTTGGGGGAGGCGGCGGAAATTTTCCGCAGGGCGGCAAAGAAAATCAATATTGACCACCACGAAAGCAATACCTGTTTTGGGGAATTGAATTATGTGGCGGCACAGGCATCCTCGACAAGCGAAATTATTTTCCGTATGCTGGAGGGCAGGCTGCCCATCACGGCGGCAGAGGCGGCAGGGCTTTATGCCGGACTGATTTATGATACGGGCGGCTTCCGTCATTCCTCCACCTCTCCCGAAACCATGCGGATTGCAGGGGTCTTGATGGGGTACGGGATTCCCTTTACGGAGATTTATAACCGCTTTTTCGACAGCCGCAGCTTTTCGGAATTAAAGCTGATGGGCAGAGCCATGAGCAATGCAGAGCTGCTGTTTGGCGGCGATGTGGTCTGCTCTCAGATTACGGCGGCGGAGATTGCGGAGCTGGGCGGCAGCAGTAAGGAGCTGGATGCCATCATCAATTATCTGAAGGGCGTATTGGGCGCAAAGGTGGCCTGCTTCTTCTATGAAAAGACGGAAACGGATGTAAAGGGCAGCTTCCGCGGCAATGACGGCTATGATGTATGCGCATTGGCGCAGAAATTCGGTGGCGGCGGTCATGTGAAGGCGGCAGGCTGTACCATTTCCGCACCGATTGCCGGAGCGAAGGAAATGGTTCTGGCAGAGGTGGAAAAAATGCTGTAAAAAAGAATTTAAGGAGGTACTGTTTTTTGGACGGTATTTTCAATATTTACAAAGAAAAGGGATTCACCTCCCATGATGTGGTTGCGATTGTCCGCAGAACCATTCACATGAAAAAGGTGGGGCATACCGGCACGCTTGACCCCGATGCGGAGGGCGTTCTGCCGGTCTGCGTGGGCAAGGCGACCAAGCTTTCGGATGTCATTATGGATGGCAGAAAAAGCTACCGCGCCATGCTCCGCTTAGGCATTACCACAACGACGGAGGACGCTTCGGGCGAGGTTCTGGAGACGAAGGCGGTTGTGTTTGATGAGGAAAAAATCCGCGCGGCTGTGACAGCCTTTATCGGCAGACTGGAGCAGGTGCCGCCGATGTATTCCGCAGTGAAGGTGAATGGGAAAAAGCTGTATGAGCTTGCCAGAGAGGGTAAGGAGATTGCACGAAAGGCACGCACCATTGAGGTGTATGATATTCGGATTCGCAGGTTCCTGCCGCCCGACAGAGTGGAGATGGACATTGACTGCTCGAAGGGGACATATATCCGCACGCTTTGCGCCGATATCGGCAAGGCACTGGGCTGCGGCGGACACATGGCGGAATTACTGCGGACAGCAACGGGCAGCTTTTCTCTGGAAAACGCCATAAAGCTGGATGATTTGAAGGCACTGGCGGAGCAGGAGAGAGCAGAGGAGGCCCTGCTGACGATGCAGGAGGCACTCAGGGACTTTCCCGTGATAAAAATTGCGGAAGGCTCGACCAAGCTGCTCTATAACGGCGGAAAAATACAGGAAAAATATTTTACAAAGCAGCCGGAGGCATTGCAGGAGGATGAAATCGCAGCGGTTTACGATTTTGAGAATCACCTTGTTGGACTGTATACGCTGAAAAAAGAAGAAACGAATTTTTACATCAAACCGTTTAAAATGCTGGTATAAAGCAAGGATTTTTATACTTGTAAAAGGAGTAAAAAAATGGAACATATTACTGACACGCGAATTGAGCAGAGCGAGCCGACGGCTGTGACTCTGGGGAACTTTGATGGTCTGCATCAGGGGCATCGTTCGCTGATCAATCTGACAAAACAATTTGCGGAGGAGGAGGGGCTGAAAAGCGTGGTATTTACCTTCTCTCCCCACCCGATGTTTGTCTTTCAAAGAAAAGAAGATTTTGCCTTAATCGTTGACCCTTCGGAAAAGAAATTCCAGATGGAGCAGATGGGCATTGATATTTATATTGAATATCCCTTTGATATGAACTTTGCGGCAATGGACCCTGAGGACTTTGCAGTGAAGCTGATTTTTGAAAAGCTGAAATGCCAGGTGCTGGTGGTCGGGGAGGATTACCGCTTTGGCAAGGGCGCGGCAGGCAATTATGAAATGCTGAAGCGTCTTGGTGCAGAGCGCGGCATTAAGGTTATCGGTGTGCCGAAGGTGCTGCATGGGGACGAGAGAGTCAGCTCCTCCCGTATCCGCAGGTGCCTTCTGGAAAAGAATCTGGAAGAAGCAAACCGGATGCTGACGGTGCCTTATTTCATCCTTGGCACAGTAAAGGAAGGGAAAAAGCTGGGCAGAACCATCGGCTTCCCTACGGTAAATATCGAGGCGCATCCGCTCAAGCTGTTCCCGCCCAATGGGGTCTATGCAACAAAAACCTTATATAAGGGGAAATATTATTACGGTGTGACCAATATCGGCAAAAACCCCACCGTAAACGGCACAGTGAAGATTGTGGAAACATATTTACTGGATTTTAATGAAATGATTTACGGCGAACAGCTACAGACATTTTTCTATAAATTCCTGCGCAGTGAGCAGAAGTTCCCAAGCGTGGAGGAGCTGCAAAGGCAAATTGCGATCAATGCGGAGCAGGCGAGAGCCTATTTTCACTCTGCGGAGTATGCGCATTGGAGAAGCGAGCAGGAAAAATAAAAGCGTGAAAATCGGAAAAAAGCCTGCTTTTCTTGGGAAACTTGCGTAATTTCCTTGAATTTTCCTTGCAAAGATGGGCTTCGTATGGTAATATACTAATGTTGTAAAACCGAGACTCAGTTTCCGGACACTCCGACCATTACTTAGTCTTTGGGGATACAGAAATAAAAAAACATAAGGTTTTTAAGGAGGAAAACAACAATGGCAGCAACAATTAACAAACAGGAAATCATCGCAAAATACGGCAGAACACCTAACGACACAGGTTCTCCCGAAGTTCAGATCGCACTGCTGACAGCAAGAATCTCTCTGCTGACAGACCACCTGAAAATGCACAAGAAGGATCACCACTCCAGACGTGGTCTGCTGAAAATGGTTGGTCAGAGAAGAGGCCTGCTGAACTACCTGAAGGAAATCGATATCGAAAGATACCGTGCAATCATTGCAGAACTGGGTCTGAGAAAGTAATTTACAGATGACAGAAAAAGGGAGGAGCCAATCCTCCCTTTCTTTTTAAAAAGCAAGAAACGAGTAGGAGGCACTATAGATTTCCAACTTTTTTTGCAAGAAGGGACAGGCTTGCAGGCGAAGTTGAAGATCTATGGTGCGAAAAAACGACATTCAAGAAAAGGAGAATGATTATGTTTAGAAGCTATTCCATGGAACTGGCAGGCAGAACACTGACAGCTGAAATCGGTAGAGTGGCAGAGCAGGCAAACGGCGCATGCTTAATGCGTTACGGTGATACAACCGTTCTGGTAACTGCAACTGCATCCGATAAGCCCAGAGAAGGGATTGATTTCTTCCCTCTGAGCATTGATTACGAAGAAAGACTGTATTCCGTTGGTAAAATTCCCGGCGGCTTTATCAAAAGAGAGGGCAGACCCTCCGAAAAGGCGGTTCTGACAGCAAGATGTATCGACAGACCTCTGCGTCCTCTGTTCCCCAAGGATTACAGAAATGACGTTGCTATCGTTGCAACCGTTATGTCCGTAGATCAGGACTGCGCACCTGAGGTTCTGGCAATGATTGGTGCTTCTCTGGCACTGAATATTTCCGATATTCCCTTCACAGATCCCGTGTCCTCCGTCAATATCGGCTATTGTGACGGCGCACTGGTGGTAAACCCCACAGCAGCGCAGAGAGAAACCACAAGACTGAATCTGACCGTTTCCTCCAAGGAGGATAAGGTTATGATGATTGAAGCAGGTGCGGATGAAATCCCCGATGCACTGATGATGGAGGCAATTCATCTGGCATTTGATACCAACCTGCAGGTTGTGAAATTTATTCAGGAAATCACAGAAAAGGAAGGCAAGGAAAAAGCACCCTATACAGAATATGTGATTCCCGAGGATGCATATCAGCTGGTAACAGGCTTTATCACAGACGCAAGAATGGAGGATGCCGTTTTTGCGGAGCTGAAGCAGGACAGAGATGCAAAGATTAAGGCGCTGACTGAGGAGGTTACAGAAGCCCTGACAGAACAGCTGACAGCAATGGTTGGCGAAGAAACGGATATTGACGCACTGATTGGCGATATTATTTATAAATTCCAGAAAATGGCGGTAAGAAGAATGATTCTGAGAGACCACAAGCGTCCCGACGGTCGTGGCATTGAAGAAATCAGAAAGCTGTCCGCAGAGGTAGACGTTCTGCCTCGTGTGCATGGCTCCGCGCTGTTCTCCAGAGGACAGACACAGGCACTGACTGTAACCACATTGGGGGCAATCAGCGAAGGACAGAGATTGGATGGTCTGGATACAAACGAAACAGGCAAGAGATACATCCATCACTATAACTTCCCCGGCTTCTCCGTTGGGGAAGCAAAAACCTCCAGAGGCCCCGGCAGACGTGAAATCGGGCATGGCGCACTGGGCGAAAGAGCATTGCTGCCCGTTATCCCCAGCGAGGAGGAATTCCCTTACGCAATCCGTCTGGTTTCCGATATTTTAAGCTCCAACGGTTCTACCTCTCAGGCATCCATCTGCGGCTCCACACTGTCCCTGATGGCGGCAGGTGTTCCCATCAAACGCCCCGTTGCAGGTATTTCCGTAGGTCTGGTTACTGGCGAAAACGATGATGATTTCATCGAAATCACAGATATTCAGGGCGTTGAGGACTTCTTTGGCGATATGGACTTTAAGGTTGCAGGGACAAGCGAGGGTATCACAGCCATCCAGATGGATATGAAGATTCACGGCTTGACCTTCCCTATGATTGAGCAGGCATTTGCGCAGACAGGCAGAGCAAGAGATTACATTCTGAATGAGGTTATGCTGAAGGCAATCGCAGAGCCCAGAAAAGAGCTTTCTCCTTATGCACCGAAGATTGCACAGATGCAGATTGATGTGGAAAAAATTGCTGAGGTTATCGGCGCAAGAGGTAAGGTCATCAAGAAGATTGTGGAGGAATCCGGCTGTGAAATCGATACAGAGGATGACGGCATCATCTACATCAAGGGCATTGATCCCGCAGGTATCCAGATGGCAAAGGATATGATTACCGCAATCGTTTCCGATCCCGAACCCGGCACGATTTATCAGGGGACTATCACAAGATTGATGGCCTTCGGCGCATTTGTGGAAATCGCACCCGGCAAGGAAGGGTTGATTCATATTTCCAAGATTTCCAACAAGCGTGTGGCAAAGGTTGAGGACGTTCTGGCTGTTGGCGATAAGGTTTCTGTGAAGCTGATGGAAATTGACAAGCAGGGCAGACTGAACTTCTCCATGAAGGATGCCATGGAAGCAGAAGAAAACAAATAAGATTTGAAATAAAATAGCAGTAAAACGCAGGCAGGGGCTGTTTGCAGGTGTAAGCCTGTAAACCTCCTGCCTTTTTTATCAGGCGCAGAGAGAAATTTTATCGGAAAGAGGATGGAAAAGACTGCATAAAAACAGAATTTTTTCTCATGATAGAAACAGAAAGCTGATTTAGGAGAGATGGTATGGTTACAATCAGAACACTGGACAACGGCATAAAGGTCGCACTGGAATCCATTTCCTATGTCCGTAGCATTTCCTTCGGGATATGGGTGAAAAACGGCTCCCGAAATGAACTGCCGCAGGAAAACGGTGTGTCGCATTATATTGAGCACATGATGTTCAAGGGGACGAAAAGCCGCACGGCAAGGCAGATTGCGGAGGAAATGGATGCGCTCGGCGGGCAGATTAACGCATATACCACGAAGGAATATACCTGCTATCATACCCGTGTGCTGGATAAGCATATTGACCGCGCATTGGATGTGATGAGTGATATGCTGCTGCATCCCTTGATTGCACAGGAGGAGGTGCAGAAGGAGCGCAATGTGATTACAGAGGAAATTTATATGTACGACGATGCGCCGGAGGAGCTGGTACATGATGCTTTGCAGGATGCCATCTGGCGTAATACTTCTCTGGGGATGCCGATTCTGGGGACGGAGGAAACGATTGCTGCCTTTGATGCGGATTTCATTCGGGCGTATTATGAACGGAATTATCATCAGGAAAATATCGTGCTTTCTGTGGCAGGCAATTTTGAGGAGAAGGAAATGCTTGGGAAGCTGAATGAAAAGCTGGGCAGATGGAAACGGGAAACGCCCTTTGTGCAGCATGATACCCATGCGGCGTATCAGATTTCCTGTGTGGAGAAGGAAAAGGACATTGAGCAGGTGCATGTCTGCCTTGCTTTTCCCGGACTGACCAGAGAGCATCCTCAGAAATATGCACTGGCAATTTTCAATACGCTTTTCGGCGGCGGCATGAGCTCGCGCCTGTTTCAGAAAATTCGAGAGGAAAACGGGCTGACCTATTCCATCTACAGCTATACGACTGCCTTTGCGGATACGGGCGTTTTCACGATTTGCGCGAGCATGAACCCCAATCAGACGGAGCGGGTGTTTGAGCTGATTGCAGAGGAGCTGAAGGAGGTGACAGCGGAAGCCTTCCCGAAACAGCTGATTGCGGTGACGAAGGAGCAGATGATTTCCAATTTTATCATCGGGACGGAAAGCACGCTGAACCGCATGACCTCGGCGGGGGCATCTCTGCTTCTGCGCGGAGAGGTGCAGGAAACAGAGGAAGTGATTGCAAAAATCGAGGCAGTGACGGCGGCGGATGTGCTTGCGACGGCGAGAGCAGTGCTCGACACTGAGAAAATCAGCTATTCCGCAGTGGGCAACCTGAAGGGAAATGACTTCGGCGCGCTGGTGGAAAAGTTTTTTAAATAAAAAAGGCACTCCTTAGAAATACTATAGGTACGGATTTATCCCGAATTTTTTGTATTAAGGAGGAATTATCATGAAAGCAACAAATATGATTGCGCTGACCTTAGTGGTTATCGGTGCGCTGAACTGGGGATTGATTGGATTTTTTGGCTTCGATTTAGTCACAACCCTGTTTCATGGAAGCCTGTTCTGGCTGGCAAGAGTGATTTTTGCGCTGGTCGGCTTGTCCGGTCTGTGGTGCCTGACGCTGTATCATAATGTTGGGCAGGAGCCGCAGATGAAAATGACAAAGCAATAAAAGCAACAAAGGAAAAAGCGGGCAGTTCTGCCCGCGGTACATACAAAAGGGAAAGAAGAAAAGGAGTGAAGGAATATGCGTTTTACAAAAATGCAGGGCTGTGGGAATGACTATATTTACATAAACTGCTTCAAAGAAAAGGTGGAAAATCCCGAAAAGCTGGCAATCGCCATGAGTGAGCGCCATTTTGGGGTTGGCTCTGACGGGCTGGTGCTGATTATGCCTTCCGAAGCTGCGGATTTCCGCATGAGAATGTTTAATCTGGATGGCTCGGAGGGGAAAATGTGCGGCAACGCTTCTCGTTGTGTCGGCAAATATGTTTACGAAAGAGGACTGACGGAGAAAACAACGGTGGCACTGGAAACATTGGGCGGCATCAAGATTTTGCAGCTGCATGTAAAGGATGGCATTGTGGAAAGCGTAACTGTGGACATGGGTGAGCCTGTGCTGGAGGCGGCAGAAATCCCCGTTCTGAGTGACAAGCATCCCGTTATCGGTGAAACAGTGGAAATTCTGGATCGGAAATTTGATTTTACCTGCGTTTCCATGGGAAATCCTCATGCGGTTACCTTTGTGAAAAACGTGATGGAATACCCCATTGAGAAATACGGCAGAGTATCCGAATTCCATCCCATTTTCCCCGACAGGGTGAATACGGAATTTGTGGAAATTGTGGATGACAGCCGTGTGAAGATGCGCGTCTGGGAGCGCGGCAGCGGCGAAACATGGGCATGCGGCACAGGGGCGAGCGCAACGGTGGTAGCCTGCGTGCTGAACGGCAAAACAGACAGAAAAGTAGATGTAGAATTGATTGGCGGCACATTGACCATTGAATGGAATGCAGAGGACAACCACGTTTATATGACGGGGCCTGCGGAATTTTCCTTCGATGGGGAATGGCTGCGGGAGGTATAACATGGCGAAGGAGTTACACGAGCTGAATGAGCTTGAGGAGAGAGTCATTTTGATTGCGGTGGAGATGGACGAGAGAAGCAGCCGCTCTGCAATGGATACGGATGCGTGTCTGGATGAACTGGAGGAGCTGGTAAAAACCGCAGGGGCGACGGCGGTGGCACGCTCTGTGCAGAAAAGGGAAAGGATTCACCCCGGTCATTACCTTGGCACAGGGAAAATTGAGGAACTGAAGGCGATGCTTTTGGCGTATGATGCAACAGGGATTGTCTGTGATGATGAGCTTTCTCCCGCACAGCTGCGGAATCTGGAGCAGATGCTCGGTACAAAGGTGATGGACAGAACGATTGTGATTCTGGATATTTTTGCGGCAAGAGCCTTATCGGGCGAAGGGAAGATTCAGGTGGAACTGGCACAGCTGAAATATCGCCTTTCCCGACTGACAGGAATGGGCGCGTCCATGTCCCGTCTGGGCGGCGGCATTGGTACAAGAGGCCCCGGGGAAAAGAAGCTGGAAACAGACAGACGCTACATCAAGGAGCGAATTGCGGAGCTGAATAAGGATGCGCAGGAAATTCGCACACACAGAGAGCTGCTTCGTGCGCAGAGAAGCAAAAAGGGGACACCTGTGATTTCTCTGGTGGGCTATACGAACGCAGGGAAATCCACGATTCTGAACCGACTTTCCGATGCAGGCGTTTTGGCGGAGGATAAGCTTTTTGCAACATTGGATACAACCACAAGAAAAATTGAACTGCCGGGCGGCTCGGAGGTTTTTCTGACGGATACGGTAGGCTTTATCCAGAAGCTGCCGCATCATCTGGTGCAGGCGTTCCGTGCAACACTGGAGGAATTGCAGTATGCAGATATTCTGCTGCATGTTGTAGATGCTTCGGATGCAAACCGGGCGGAGCATATCGAGGTAGTATATGATACGCTGCGGTCGCTTGGGTGTGAGGATACTCCTGTGATTACGGTCTTTAATAAGATGGACAGAGAGGTGGAGCTGCCCTTGCCGATGGATACCATGGCGAGAGATATCGTGCAGGTTTCTGCACAGAATGGGGACGGCATGGATGTGCTTTTGGAGCGGGTGGAAAAGCTGCTGCAAAGCTTCCGCAAATCCATTACGGCGCTTGTGCCTTACACAGAGGGCAGTTTAATCGGGTGGATTCACGGCAGATGCGAAATTATCCGCGAGGAACACACAGGCGAGGGTGTTCTGCTGGAGGTTTATGTGGATGAGGAATCTGCCAACAGACTGGAAAAATTTAAAGTGAATGAATAATAGAAACGGCTTCGTGCAAAATGTACGAAGTTTTTTCTTTTTTTTAGAATAGATTAAGAAAATTGTAAGAAAAGGGGTATTTTTTTTGTAACAACTCTATGGTACTATAAATTTACATTAAAATTCGATTAAAAGGATAGGAAAATCCTTTGAGAGGGGAGGAGTGTCCGTGACGGAAAACATCATTCGTATCCGAAATGTGACGAAGGTATTTCAGATGGGGAGTGAGTCCATTCATGCGGTGGATAATGTATCGCTGAATATCCATAAGGAGGAGGTCTGCTGTCTGTTCGGGAAATCCGGTTCGGGCAAATCAACACTGCTGAACTTGATTGCAGGGCTGGAAAAGCCGACAGAAGGAAGGATTTTGTTTCACAATAAGCACATCGAACGGATGAATGAGGATCAGCTTGCTGATTTCCGCAGACAGTATGTCGGGTTTGTGTTTCAGTCCTATCATTTATTGTCGACATTGACAGCGCTGGAAAATGTGACTTTGCCTCTGATTTTCAAGGGCGTTTCCGTAAAGGAGCGAAATGAGCAGGCAATGGAGATGCTTGAGGCGGTCGGTCTGGCGGACAGAGCAAATCACAAGCCGTTTGAGATGAGCGGTGGTCAGCAGCAGCGCGTCAGCATTGCAAGAGCATTTGTTAACCGCCCGCCTGTGGTGTTTGCGGATGAGCCGACAGGCAATCTGGATACAAAAACAACCTATGAGATGATGGATTTGATTACGGGTATGGCACAGAAAAATCATCAGACACTTGTCATTGTTACCCACGATCAGGAGCTGGCAGAATATGCAGACCGTATCGTGGTGCTACAGGATGGAAAGATTGAGAAGATTCAGAAACGGATACGGGAAAAAAAGGAGAATGTGTATGAATAAGAAATGGTTGCGACGCATACTGGCAATGGCAATGGTGTTTTCTCTTGCGGCAGGCTCGTGGGTAACGGGCTATGCGGATGACGGGGAAGGGAATATCGTTATCAGCGGTGACGGTGTATATGAAGTAGAGGCAGGAAAAACAACGAAAATCGAATTACAGGTGAAAAACAAAGGAACGGGGACGGCGGAAAATGTGAACCTTCAGCCGAGAGTGCCTTCGGGCGTTGCGCCGTTTCGCGTAAAGATGCAGGGCAACGGCGACCTTGGCGACATGGGCGCAAATGCCTATAAAAAAGTGACATTGCAGGTAACGGTGGATGGGGATGTGCAGGAGCGCAGCTACAGCCTGCCCATCGGATATACCTACAGCAGCCGCGGCGGCAGCGCAAGAAGCGGCTCTATGACGATTTATCTGAAAATGAAGGGCTTTGATTTAGAGCCGGGGTTTGCGTTTCGGGATATGAAGCTTTCCCCTGAGAATATGAGTCCGGGCAGCAGTGCAAAACTGAGCGGACGGCTGATGAATACAGGCGGACAGGATATGTATCAGGTGGAGCTTTCTCTGGATAACCTGACAACCGAAGGCATCAGCCTGACGGGCGGCTTTAACAGCAAGATGGTTTCCAAGATTCCCATTGGCGGCAGCACTGCCTTTCAGTTCCCTCTGGTTGCGGCGGCGGATATGGCGGCAGGAAATTATCCCGTTGCGATTAAGCTGAAATATCGCGACCAGTTCGGCAAAAATTACGAAAAGACGAATCAGTTTTATGTGAACGTCGGCGGTGTGGCAGGCAGAAAGGCGATTCTGGAAATTCGGAACATGCAGGAGCCGGGTGGTACCTACGGCGTGAATCAGAATTTCACGGTTTCCTTTGAACTGAAAAATACAGGTGCGGTTGCGGCGAAGGATATCGTGGTAACAGCGGAGGGCGTGGATAGCACAGCGGTAGTTCCGAAATCCGCAAGCATGAAGAATATTCAGTCCCTGGCTCCGGGAAGCAGCGCAAGCATGAGCTTTACTTTTGCGGGTACATCGCAGTCTGCGACACAGAATCAGGCAATTCAGTTTACGGTGGAATACACTTCCGGCGGTACGGCAAAGACAACTTTCAAGCAGTACGCAGGGGTAAATATCAGCAATCCCAGCAAGGAGGGCGAGGAAAACACCAGTAAGCCGAAAATCATCGTAAGCAATTATAGCTGCGATCCGCTGATTGTGATGGCAGGGCAGGAATTTGATTTGAATTTGACCTTGATGAATACGCATAAGCAAAAGGCAGTCAAGAATATCAAAATGTATTTGACCTTGGCAGAGGAAACATCTTCCGAGACGCAAAAATCGGGGAATATCTTTACCCCTGTGAACAGCAGCAATACCTTCTATTTTGATTCCATTCGCCCGAAGGGAACCGTCAATAAGGCACTGCGGCTGTATGTTGTACCCGAAGCACAGCCAAAAACCTATACTCTGACGGTCAATTTTGAATATGAGGATGCCAAGGGGACGGAATATACCGCAACAGAGCTTTTGGGTATCAATGTGAAGCAGGTTACAGAGCTGCAGATTGACGATTTTACCATTCCCGAAACAGTGGAGCAGGGGATGCCCGTAACGGTTGGCTTCAACTACTACAACACAGGGAAGGTTACCCTGAACAACGTGATGATTAAGGTGGAAGGAAACGTGGATTGCCAGAATAAGAATACTTACGTTGGCAACATGGAATCCGGCAGCAGTGATTATTTTGAAACGACATTTACGCCTTACGAGACGGGCGAGGTGCCTGTCAGCATTGTGATTACATACGAGGACCCGAGCGGCGAGACAGTCGAACAGCGCAGGGATATGATTATGCAGGTGACAGAGCCTGCAATGCCCGATGATACGGAAAATCCGGATGCAAGTGCGCCCATGGATAAGAAGCATATTGCGATTGGGCTTGGGCTTCTGGTGATTCTGGCAGGGGCATTGGCGTTCTTTGTGAAAAATCAGAAGGAGCCGCCGAAAAGCACAGCTGAAAGCGTGAGCAGTGCAGAGGATTTGGAGGATGATTTCGAGGAGGATGATTTTGTAGAGGAAGTGACAGAGGTAATCCACGAGGATGATAAAGAGGGGATGTCCTTATGAACAAACGTGACATGATTGATATGGCACTGCGCAACCTCTGGAAGCGAAGGCTGCGGACGGCGCTGACGGTGCTTGGCGTTGTAATCGGGACGGCTTCTATCGTGGTTATGGTTTCTATTGGTATCGGCATGAATAAGGGCTTTGCCAGTCAACTGGAAAACTGGGGCAGCCTGCAGGTGATTGACGTTTATCCCAGTGGCGGTATGGAATATGACAAAGAAACAGATTCCATGAAGCAGACAAAAAAGCAGGATGAGCTGAATGCAAAGGCGGTTGAGAACTTTCGGCAGATGGAGCATGTGCAGGCGGTTTCGCCCGTGCTTGAGGATTATCTTTACCTGACAGCAGGAAAATACATGGCGGATGCAAGCTTTATCGGCATTGAGCCGGGGGCAATGACCGCCTTGGGCTATCAGGTAGAGGATGGACGTGCCTTATCGGAGGAGGACAGCAAGGCCATTGTGATTGGCGGCGGGGTGGAATTTTATAACCCGAAGCTGAGCTGGGAAATGCGCAATGCCTCCGAGCCGCCGCAGGTGGATGTGCTGAATGAAAAGCTTGGTGTGACATGGGATTGGAGTTACGGCACACGGGACGCAGACAAAACCATTAAGCCTGTGAAGGTGGATGCGGTTGGGAAGATGTCTGCCGACGGGAATAACGGCTGGACGGTCATCATGCCGATTCGAGAGCTGGAGAAGATACAGAAGGAAAAGCAGGCATGGGAGCAAAAGCAAAATGGCGGAAGCAGCAACGGCAATCGCCAAAAGTCCAAGGAATATCAGCGTGTGATGGTAAAGGTGGACGAAATGGAGCATGTGCAGCAGGTGCAGCAGAAAATCAAGGACATGGGCTTTCGTGCCACCAGCCTGACGGATGAACTGGAGGCCATGAAGGAAACCACCAGAATGCTGCGGTTGGTTCTTGGGGCAATCGGCGCGATTTCCATGGTGGTTGCGGCAATCAGCATTACGAATACCATGGTTATGGCAATTTATGAACGCACGAAGGAAATCGGTATCATGAAGGTTATCGGGGCATCTTTGAAGGATATCAAGGGACTCTTCCTGACCGAGGCGGCTTTTATCGGCTTTTCGGGCGGTATTATTGGGATTATCGTCAGCTATGGAGCTTCGTTTCTGGTCAATTTCGTTGCACAGCGACAGGGAAGCACCATGCAGTCGGCAATTCCCATCTGGCTTGCTTTGGGCGGCATTGCCTTTTCTACGGCGGTAGGCGTAATTGCCGGATATCTGCCTGCGAAGCGTGCAATGAAGCTGAGTGCATTGATGGCAATTAAAACAGAATAAAAAACTTTTTGGCTGACCTTTCGGACATACCTAAGGTCAGCCTTTTGCTTTTGGCAGAAACTTTTCTGATAGTTTCCCTTTTTCTGCGAAAGCTAAGAGAAATCGGGCAGAAAGGAGAAGCGGAATGCTTGTGGAACTGGCGAGTACACCTGTTGCGGCAGGGTTATTTTTCCTTTATATCAAGGATAAATATGAAAAGGAGCCTTGGAAAATGCTGTTTCTGGGTGTTCTATTCGGGCTGTATACAGCGGCGGTGGTATATGCCCTCGGCAGCTTTTTAGAGGAACGGTTTCCGCATGAGGAAACACCGTTTTACACGGCTTTTTTCAGCTCGGCGGGGGTGGAGGAGGCTGTGAAGTTTCTGTTTCTGTTTTTTCTCATCTGGGGCAACCGCAACTTCAATGAGCCGCTTGACGGGATTGTATACGGCGTATTTGTTTCGCTCGGCTTTGCCTGGGCGGAGAATGTGATTTATGTGACGCACCCGATTCTTGGCGGCTATGAAACGGCACTTGAGAGGGCGCTGCTTTCCGTGCCCGGACATGGGCTGTTCGGTGTCCGGATGGGATATTATTTTGCGCTGGGGAAATACCGCAGTCGGAAAAGATATCTGCCGCTTGCCTTTTTCAGTCCTTATCTTGCCCATGCATTGTATAATTATTTTCTGCTGAAAAGGGAACCTGTCTTTTGGTTATTTTTTTCGGTTTTAGAGGTGCGGCTCTGGGGTTTCGGGTTAAAAAGAATCAAAGAGCTGCAAAACTGCTCGCCGTTTCGGGAAAAAGTATCAAAAGAGTCTTAGCGGAGGGAGAGAATCTTTTGGAAACACCTTGAAAAAGGATAAAAAACAGGATATACTATAACCAGTGCAAAAACTGAATAGGCGGGAGGAAAAACGATGATAGAAGCAGTCAGCTGCGGTGGCGTTGTGATATACAAGTGGAAGATCCTTCTGCTGTATAAAAATCAGAATGGCAGATATATGGGCTGGGTTCTTCCCAAGGGAACTGTGGAGGAAGGCGAAACCTATCGGCAGACGGCTTTGCGCGAGGTAAAGGAAGAAAGCGGGGCAAATGGCGAGATTATCAAATATGTCGGCAAGACCCAATATACCTTTAAGGGCAGTGAGGATACTGTAAATAAAACGGTACATTGGTATCTGATGAGTGCCAATTCCTTTTACTGCAAACCGCAGAGTGAGGAATACTTTGCCGATGCCGGTTTCTATAAATTCCATGAGGCTTATCATCTGCTGAAGTTTAACGATGAACGCCAGATTTTGAAAAAAGCATACTATGAATATAGTGAAATGCGCAAAAACAAAGAGTTTCTGAGAAGAAAATTCGGTGAAAGCAAATCATAAAAGGCAAAAGGAGAGATGCGATTATGAAAAAATATTTTGAAGCTACACCCAACCTTGACGGTTTGAAGGAAAAAATTATCGTTCTGAAAGACGGAGAGGATAGAAAGACACTCATTGCTGTAATCGCACTGGTAGCAGCTGTGCTGATTGCGGTAACGGCAGGTGTGGTTTATCTTCTGAAAACAAGAATGGATGATGAATACGAAGAAGATTGGGATTATGACTGGGATGATCTGGATGATGAATTCTGTGAGGATGACGAATGCTGCTGCACAGATAAGGATGTAGATAATTCCGTAAAAGTAGAACAGGCGTAAGAAAATCAAGAGGGTATGGTAAAATTTTGCTGTCACCCTCTTTTTTTGAGGCAAATGGGACATAAAATGAACTTGTGGGATAAAAGATAGCCAAATAAGGTGTGTGAAGAAAAATGGAACATAAATTGCAACTGATTAAAAAAATCGCGCCGGATTTGACAGAGGAAATGATCAAGCGGTATCGTGTTCTGAAAACGGTCAGACTGCTGCAGCCCTGCGGCAGGCGGCTTGTGGTGCTTTCTCTTGGCATGACGGAGCGGACGGTGCGCAGCGAGATTGAACGGTTGAGTGCGCAGGCACTGGTTCATATTTCTAAAATCGGCATGAGCCTGACGGAAGAGGGCATGGAGGTTCTGGAGGGACTGGAGACGATTTTTTCTGCCCTGACGGGGCTTTCCATTCTGGAGGAACGGTTGACGGATGCCCTTGGGGCGCAGAAGGTCTTTATTGCGCAGGGAGACAGCGACAGCAGCGAGCGTGCCAAGAAGGAAATGGGGCAGCTTGCGGCGCGCGTGCTTTCTGAAAATACAACAGAGGATTTGCGGATTGCCATTGCAGGCGGCTCTGCCATGGCGGAGCTGGTGCAGGCGGCACCGGAATCCGCTGTGCCGATGGCGAAGATGGTACTGCCGGCGCGTGGGAGCATCGGGCGCAGATTGGAGCTGCAGGCGGATACCCTTGCGGCAAGACTGGCGGAAAAGCTGCAGGCGGATTATCGTTTGCTGCACCTGCCGGATAATTTAAGCCCAAGAGTGCTGGAGGAAATGAAAAAGGACCCTGATATTTCCGAAACCATTGCGGAAATGGAGCAGGCGAATATCCTGCTTCTGGGCGTAGGAAATGCTTTGGAGCTTGCGGAAAAACGCCGCTTGGATGAAGCTGTTCGCAAACAGCTGGAAAAGGACAATGCCGTTGCCGAGGCGTGCGGCTATTATTTTGACGGCGCAGGCAAGGTGGTCTATGAAACCCGTTCTATTGGGATTGATTTTAATGATATTGATAAAATGGACTGCATTATCTTAGTGGCAGGCGGCAAAAAGAAGGCAGAAAGCCTGCTTGCAGTCAGCCATAGCATCCCTAACGGCATTTTTGTGACGGATGAAGGTGCAGCTTTGGAAATGTTAAGGCTTGCGGGAAAGTAAATCTTATCGTATAATAGCTTTTGAGGGACGTTTTTTGTCCCAATTAAAGAGCAATTACTTTCATAATAGAGGGAAGATTCGGGAAAACTGAATAAGCAGTTTTGTCGGCAGAAGCACCGACAGCCGTATCGGATAAAGAAAGGAGCAGGACAGATGCTGAATAAGAAAACAGTGGATGATCTTAAGGTAACAGGAAAACGCGTATTGGTAAGATGTGACTTTAACGTACCCCTTAAGGACGGCGTGATTACGGACGAAAACAGAATTACAGCGGCTTTGCCGACCATCAAAAAGCTGATTGACGAGGGCGCAAGGGTAATTCTCTGCTCACACATGGGCAAGCCCAAGGGCGAGGTAAAGCCTGAACTTTCTTTGGCTCCCGTAGCAAAAAGACTTTCCGAATTACTGGGCAAGGAGGTTGTTTTCGCAAAGGATGACAATGTAGTCGGTGAAAATGCAAAGGCGGCGGTTGCAGCAATGCAGAACGGCGATGTTGTGCTTCTGGAAAACACCCGTTACAGAAAGGAAGAAACAAAGAACGAAGAAAATTTCAGCAAGGAGCTGGCTTCTCTGGCAGATGTTTTTGTAAATGATGCCTTTGGCACAAGCCACAGAGCGCACTGCTCCACAGTTGGCGTAACCAAATTCGTGCAGGAATCCGCAGTGGGCTATCTGATGGAAAAGGAAATCGCATTCCTCGGCAATGCCGTAAATAACCCCGAAAGACCCTTTGTGGCAATTCTGGGCGGCTCCAAGGTTTCCGATAAAATCAACGTAATCAATAACCTTCTGGAAAAGGTAGATACACTGATTATCGGCGGCGGCATGGCATATACCTTCGCGGCGGCAAAGGGCGGCAAGGTTGGTAATTCCCTGCTGGAGGAGGATAAGATTCCCTATGCACTGGAAATGATGAAAAAGGCAGAGGAAAAGGGCGTGAAATTCTTAACTCCCGTGGATACGGTGATTGCAAAGGAATTTAAGAATGACACAGAATATAAAACCGTACCGACAGGAGAAATTCCTGATGGATGGATGGGTCTGGATATCGGTGAGGAAACCAGAAAGCAGTTTGCGGATGCCATCAAGGGCGCAAAAACCGTTGTATGGAACGGGCCTATGGGCGTATTTGAATTTGAAAATTTTGCAAAGGGCACAAAGGCAGTTGCAGAAGCAATGGCCTCTATCGATGCAACCACAATCATCGGCGGCGGTGATTCTGCGGCGGCAGTTAATCAGCTGGGCTATGGCGATAAAATGACACATATTTCCACAGGTGGCGGTGCATCTCTGGAATTTTTGGAGGGCAAGGAGCTGCCCGGCGTTGTTGCGGTGGATGATAAATAAGAATTTGTAATAGAATTTGTAAGAAGTAAGAAAGTGTAAGGAAAATGAAGAGAAGAAAAGCAATCGCGGCTGTGCTTGCGGCAGTGCTTTCGCTTGTTTCGGCTTCTGCGGCGTATGCAAAGGAACTTTCGGAGCAGGAAATGACAAAGCAGGAAGCGGCGGAGGTTTTGGAGCAGGAACCGACAGAGCAGGAGACAGCAGAGCCTCCGCAGGAGGATGCAGCAGAACAGCTATCTTATGGAAAGGTTGTTGATGCGGCGGAGGATGCAGAGTCGCTGGAGGGGGAATATATCCCCGTCCTGATGTACCACCATTTTGCAATTCGCAATATGGGAGTTGGCAACGGCGTTGTGACAACCACAAAGGAATTGGAGGATCATCTGCACTATTTCCAATCGCAGGGCTATAGAATCATTTCCTTAGAGGAACTGGACAGCCTGCTTACGGCGACGGAAAGGGATACCCATGCGGAAGGTCTTGGACTTGGTTTGGGAAAGAAATATCTCTGTATTACCATGGATGACGGCTATTTCAGCAATTATGATCTGGCATATCCGCTGTTCAAAAAATATCGTGTGCCTGCGTCTGTGTTTGCAGTGACGGATTATGTGACGAATCGGATTGGTATCCAGAAATTCACATGGAATCAGGCGGCAACGATGGAAAAATCGGGCTATATGAAGGTTTACAGCCATACGGCAGACCATCAGCCTGTTGTGGCAGGGGAGGAAGAGGCGTTCCTTGATTCCATGCGCAGAAGCGAGGAAACGCTGACCGAAAACCTCGGCACAAAGCATGTGAAGGCAATGGCTTACCCCAATGGGCGTTATACAGAGGCGGCACAGCAGCTTCTGGATGAGGATGGCTATGTGCTGCAGTTTACCGTGGAAAACAGCGTGATTACAAGAAAGACCAAAAGAGATGCAATTCCGCGTATCACGATTGAATCCGGCATGAGCGGTGAGGACGTGGTGCGGAAAATTGAATTAACTGCAGAAAATACATTTGCTGCGGAAGGAGAAGGAAACGAGACATGAGGAAAAAAATCGTTGCAGGCAACTGGAAAATGAATAAAACACCGAAGGAAGCGGCAGAGTTCTGTAAGCTGATGAAGGAAAAGGTCGTTTCCGATGCGGTTGAGGTTGTATTCTGTGTGCCTTTTGTGGATTTATATCCCGTTCTGGAGGAATTGAAGGGTACAGGCATCGGCGTTGGTGCGGAAAATATGCACTTTGCGGAAAGCGGCGCATATACCGGCGAGGTTTCTGCACAAATGCTGAAGGAAATGGGCGTTGGCTATGTCATTCTGGGACATTCCGAGCGCAGACAGTATTTCGGCGAAACAGATGAAATGGTCAATCAGAAGGTGAAAAAAGCTCTGGAAACAGGTGTTGTGCCGATTCTTTGCTGCGGCGAAACATTGGAGCAGAGAGAAGCAGGCATTACGATTGAATGGGTACGCATCCAGATAAAGTGCGCTTTGGCAGGCGTTTCTGCCGAGGATGCAAAGAAGGTTGTTGTTGCCTATGAGCCTATCTGGGCAATCGGCACGGGCAAAACCGCAACCTCTGTACAGGCACAGGAGGTCTGCCATGCAATTCGTACCGTTCTGGCAGAGCTGTACGGCAAGGAAACGGCAGAGGAAATCCGTATCCAGTACGGCGGCAGTGTCAACAGCAAAAATGCGGCAGAGCTGTTCGCAATGGAGGATATTGACGGCGGTCTGGTCGGCGGCGCAAGCCTGAAAGAGGAATTTGTTTCTATCGTACACTATTAAAGCATTTCCTATGCAAGCAGGCTCACCATCATACCCCTTGGGGTTCGGGGAGAGGATTCCTCGAAGAATGGAGGAAAAAATGGAGAAAAAAACAACAGTTTTGATGATTTTGGATGGCTTCGGTCTGAATGATAAAGCAGAGGGCAATGCCGTAAAGCTGGCAAAGACCCCTGTTCTGGACGGACTGATGCAGAAATATCCCTTCGTCGAGGGCTATGCCAGCGGTCTGGACGTTGGTCTGCCGGCAGGGCAGATGGGAAATTCCGAGGTTGGGCATCTGAATATGGGCGCAGGGCGTGTCGTTTATCAGGAGCTGACACGCATCACAAAGGCGATTGAGGACGGCGATTTCTTTGAAAATCCCACACTGTTGGAGGCGGTGGAGCATTGTAAGAAAAACAATTCCGCACTGCATCTGTATGGTTTGCTTTCCGACGGCGGCGTGCATAGCCACAATACCCACCTGTATGCTTTGCTGCAGCTGGCAAAAAGAAACGATTTGGAGAAGGTTTATGTGCATGTTTTTCTGGACGGCAGAGATACCCCTCCGACCTCCGGCGCGGAATATGCCGCACAGCTGGAGGAAAAAATGCGCGAAATCGGCGTAGGCAAAATTGCAACCGTAATGGGCAGATATTATGCCATGGACAGAGATAAGCGCTGGGAGCGTGTGCAGGAGGCATATAACGCCATGGTGCTTGGCAGAGGAACCACAGCAGCCGATGCGGTGCAGGCAATCAGGGATTCCTATGAATCAGGCAAGACGGATGAATTTGTTCTGCCTACGGTAATTGTAAAAGAGGACGGCATGGCAACAGCGAAAATCAGTGACCATGATGCGGTGATTTTCTATAACTTCCGCCCGGACAGGGCGAGAGAAATCACACGCTCTCTCTGTGATCCCGATTTTGATGAATTCCAAAGAGAAAGTGTGCCGCAGGATTTGAAATATATCTGCTTTACAGAATATGATGTGACGATTCCAAATAAGGAGGTTGCATTCAAGCCGCAGAAGCTGAAAAATACATTAGGGGAATATATTTCCTCTTTGGGGCTGAAGCAGCTCAGAACGGCGGAAACAGAAAAATATGCACACGTTACGTTTTTCTTCAACGGCGGTGTGGAGGAACCCAATCCCAATGAGGATCGTTGGCTGGTGCCCTCTCCCAAGGTTGCAACCTATGATTTGCAGCCGGAAATGAGCGCAGTTGCCGTAACCGATGGTCTGGTAAAGGCAATTCGCTCCGGAGAATATGATTTGATTATTGTAAACTACGCAAACTCTGATATGGTAGGGCATACAGGCGTGCTTTCTGCCGCAATTAAGGCGGTGGAAACGGTGGATACCTGTGTAGGCAGAGTGGTGGATGCACTGCTTGCGGTGAATGGGCAGATGTTTATCTGCGCCGACCATGGCAACAGTGACCAGATGATTGATTATGAAACCGGACAGCCTTTTACAGCACATACCACAAACCCCGTTCCCTTCATTCTGGTGAATTATACCGATGGCGTTGGATTGCGCGAGGGCGGCAAGCTGGCTGATATTGCGCCGACCTTATTGGAAATGATGGGATTGCCCAAGCCTGCGGAAATGACAGGCACAAGCTTATTGATTGGTAAATAAAATTTGGGGGACAGCGTCCACCGAAAAATAAGGAGGATAAACGAAATGAAAGGTTATTACGAAATTACAGATGTATACGCAAGAGAAATTCTGGACTCCAGAGGCAATCCTACGGTTGAGGTAGAGGTTATTCTGGATGACTGCATTCTGGGTCGTGCGGCTGTTCCCAGCGGCGCATCCACAGGTGCATTTGAAGCAGTGGAACTGCGTGACGGCGGCGACAGATACAACGGCGTTGGCGTGCAGGATGCAGTGGATAATGTAAACGATATCATTGCAGATGCTATCATTGGTATGAATGCACTGGATCAGGTTGCAATCGATAAGGCGATGATTGCACTGGACGGCACACCCAATAAGGGCAAGCTGGGCGCAAACGCAATCTTGGGTGTTTCCATGGCAGTTGCAAAGGCAGCGGCAGAAGCACTGGATTTGCCTCTGTATCAGTATCTGGGCGGCTTTAATGCAAAGACAATGCCCGTTCCCATGATGAATATTATGAACGGCGGTAAGCACGCAGATAATACCGTTGACGTACAGGAATTCATGATTATGCCTGTTGGTGCAGACTCCTTTAAGGAAGCACTGAGAATGTGCGCGGAAATTTATCATAAGCTGAAAAAGGTGCTGAAGGATAAGGGCCTTTCTACAGCAGTTGGTGACGAAGGCGGCTTCGCACCCGACCTGCCGACAGCAGACGCTGTTATTGACCTGATTCAGGAAGCAGTTGTAGCCGCAGGCTACAAATGGGGCGAGGACATCAAGATTGCTCTGGATGCGGCTGCAACAGAGCTGTATGATGAAAAGGACGGCAAGTATCACTTCCCCGGCGAAAGCAAGATGCTTGGCAAGGAAATCGTAAGAACCTCCGAAGAAATGGTTGATTTCTGGAAGGCTTTGGTTGCAAAATATCCTCTGGTTTCCTTGGAGGACGGTCTGGCTGAGGAGGACTGGGCAGGCTGGCAGCTTCTGACAAAGGAACTGGGCGATCAGATTCAGCTGGTTGGCGATGACCTGTTCGTTACAAATACAGAAAGACTGCAGAAGGGCATTGACCTGAAGGCAGGCAACTCCATTCTGATTAAGGTAAACCAGATTGGTACATTGACAGAAACCTTCAATGCAATCCAACTGGCAAACAGAAACAAGATGACAGCAGTTGTTTCTCACAGAAGTGGCGAAACAGAGGATGCAACGATTGCAGATATCGTTGTTGCTGTAAATGCAGGGCAGATTAAAACAGGCGCACCTGCAAGAACAGACCGTGTGGCAAAATATAACCAGCTGCTTAGAATTGAAGAGGAACTGGATGATGCAGCAGAATATCTGGGCGTTGATGCATTCTTTAACTTGAAATAATAAAAAAAGCGGCATAAAGAAAACCGCCGCCTATTTTCCGAGGGAAGTAGGCGGCGGTTTTTGTTTATAGGCTTAGAAAGAGAGAATTAAGCATACAGATAGCCGGCAGTCATTTCCAGATAGTTTTCGCCGGAATAATCGGGGAAGGCTTCCTTCATGGCTGCGATGAAGTCCTCTGCATTATCATTTGCCTGTGCCAGTTCCTTTGTTTTCTTGACATAAGCAATTTTTTCTGTGACAGCATCCTGTCCTTCGATACCGCCGTGAGAGGTCAGAATCATATCATAACCGGCATCCTGATAGCCTTTGAGAGTATCCAGCAGGCTATCCATTTGTTCAAGGCTGACAAGGATGGAGTGGCTTGTTTTGCCAAGCATGTGGGTATAGACAGCGTTCAGCGCGGGGATTTCCAAATCATAGCTTTCGCCATGGTCAATCAGGTTGAACGCAAGGCCGCCGACCGTTACTTTATCGGAAACAACGGTATTGATGTTGGCAATATCCTCTCCGCCGTGGAAATCGGTGCCAAAGTTTTCATACAGGCTTTGTGTGGTGGCATAGGTGGAGCCTGCGGCAATGGAATCCTTTGCGCCCTGCGTCCCATAGATATGCATGTCCTTTACATAGCTTGCACCGGCAGGATGACTGCACAGGAAAATATCGTTCATGGGCTTATCGAGGTCGGCAATATAGCTTTTCCATGAATCCAGTCCTTCGGTAAAGGCGGGCAGCTCGATTCCAACCAAAGAATCCTTGCCTTCTACGATATAAGCGACATCCGCCAGAGCGTCACCTGTCAGGAAGGCATGCAGCTTTGTATCGCCGTAATCATAAACGGTCACATTGCCGCTTTCCAGAGCAACCTCGTTGACAGAAGGCTTTTTTTCCTTTGTTTCTGTGGCTTTGGCCTTATCCTGCGTGCCGCAAGCCGCAAGCATGGATGCTGTCATTACTGCGGATAAGAGAATGGTAAGTTTCTTTTTCATTTGTTGTACCTCCTTATGTTGTGCGTTAATATTCTTTACGCCTATGATGATACTGCCGAAAAAGGCTCGCCACAAGTACGCACTATTTTATTACTTAGTTACCAAAAAGTGACTCTTGCACAAGAAACAAAGGATACGGTATAATTAGAATGTAACATTCAAAAATGAACTTTTGGAGGTGTTTATATGCTGACGAAGGAAGAAATGCCTGCTTGCCCTGTGGCAACAACGGTGCGGCTGATTGGCAGCAAATGGAAGCTTTTGATTTTGCGGAATCTGTTTATGCGCCCTTGGCGGTTTAATGAATTGAAAAGAGATTTGGAGGGAATTAGCCAGAAGGTGCTGACTGACAGCCTGCGTTCGATGGAGTCAGATGGAATTATTATCAGAACGGCTTATCCGGAGATTCCGCCGAGAGTGGAGTATTCGCTTTCCGCTTTGGGAGAATCTATGCGCCCGATTATGAATACAATGGAGCAATGGGGAAGGGAATATCAAAATTCTTTATAAAAAAGCCGTAGCTGTTGATTGTACGGCTTTTTGAATTTATTCATAGGTTTCCTCTGCGGGCGCACCCCTTCTGCCGGTTGGGGTTGTGCCAAAGCGTTTGGCATAAGCACGCGTGAAGGAGGAATAGCTGCCAAAGCCGGAACGAAAACAGCTTTCCGTAGCGGAAATGCCTTGCCGAATCAGCTCTCTGGCGTGAAGCAGACGACGTTCCTGTAAATAGCCATGGATAGAATAGCCTGTTTCCTGCCGAAAAAGGCGCATCATGTGATACTTGCTGATGAAAAATTCCTCTGCCAGACGTTCAATCGGAATGTCCTCGGTCAGGTGTGCATCTATATAGTGCAGGATATCCAGAATACGGCTGTTGGTCGGTACGATGGGCTTTGCAAAGGCAGCATCGGGGTTCTGCATCCGGCGTGCAAGCGCAATCAGAAGGCGCAGAAGAAGGCCATTGCTGAGAATGACTCTACCGTAGGCGTTGCCCTCCAATTCTTGCTCTAGGCCATCCGCCAATGTCCAGATGTCTTCGGGATTTTCCAGATGCAGAACTGCGCCTTTTTTGCCGTTGAAAATTTCCTCCAGCTGACAATCGGGCGTAGATTGCTGCTGCAAGAACTGCGGCGATATATAGATAATGATACGCTCATACAGCACTCCCGGCTCAAATTCCGGACGATGGACACATTGACTGCCGATTAAAACTGCATCACCGGTTTTTAAATCATACCGCTGTCCGTCTACGGTATAGCCGCCATAGCCGCTGCGCAGGAGCAGCAGCTTGCAAAATTCGTGATAATGATAGTCGATATTTGTTCCGTTTTTATCCTTCAAATGAAATAAACGGAAATCATCCAAAAGATAGCCCCGTTTTTCATAATTCGTTTCCATATGATTTCTCCTCTGGTCGCACTTTTTGCAATAATCATAGCATAAAATGTATTTTATTTGCAAGTTGTGCTTCGTAAAATAATAGTAAAGAAACAGAGGTTGATAGAAAGGGGAATCGGCTATGTTAATCGTAAAAAAATTCGGCGGCACCTCCGTAGCAAACAGAGAGCGTATTTTGCATGTGGCAAAAAGATGCAAAAAGGAATATGAAAAGGGCAACGATGTGGTTGTTGTGCTTTCTGCTATGGGCGATGTGACAGACCAACTGATTGACAAGGCGAAGGAAATCAACGAAACCCCCTCCGAGAGAGAAATGGATATGCTCTTTACGATTGGTGAGCAGATGTCCGTTGCATTGATGGCAATGGCGTTGGAAGGTCTTGGTGTGCCTGCGGTTTCTCTCAATGCGTTTCAGGCGAAAATCCACACCACTTCTGTGCATGGGGATGCAAAAATTACCCATATCGAAACAGAGCGGATTCGGGAGGAGCTGGCGCAGAAAAAAATTGTTATCGTGACAGGCTTTCAGGGCATCAATGAAAATGATGATTATACCACACTTGGCAGAGGCGGTTCTGATACAACGGCAGTTGCCCTGGCGGCGGCATTGCAGGCAGATGCCTGTGAAATTTATACAGATGTGGACGGGGTGTATACCGCTGATCCCAGAAAGGTACCGACAGCAAAAAAGCTGGATGAAATCTCCTATGATGATATGCTCCACATGGCGTTAAATGGCGCGCAGGTGCTGCACAGCCGTTGCGTAGAGCTGGCGAAGAAATTTGAGATTCCCTTAGTGGTGCGCTCCAGCATGAATGAGAGAGAAGGAACAGTGGTCAGAGAAAAAACATTTTGCCCCTGCAGATAAAAAGCCGATAGAATTTTATGTATGAAAAAAAGCCCTTTTGCAGAGAATATCCGCAAAGGGGCTTTTCGTGTCAGGCTTTCAAAATTAAGTCATTTCAGAAGAAATCAGCCCTGATTTTTTTCAGCCATCATCTGTTCCTGCTTTTCAATCATCTTTTTTACCATATAGCCGCCTACATAGCCATTCTGTGCAGATGTCAGGTCGCCGTTGTAGCCCTTTTTCAGGGGTACGCCGATTTCGTTTGCTACTTCAAATTTGAACTGCTCCATTGCTGCCCTTGCTTCGGGCACGTTGATTTTGTTGCTGTTTGTATTGTTGTTGCTCATGTTTATAACCTCCTTGTTGTTTGCTGGTTTTTGTGTTTTGTATTGCTTGGTGTTGCAAGGTTAGTATGTGCGGCAGGCGGCGGTTTATGTTAGGAACATCCTGCCATGAAAATTGGCGAAAATCAGGAAGAAGCCGCAGAAAAAGGAAAATCCGTTTTTATGGATATTTTTTGTCGAAAACGTGATTGACAGAAGGATTTTTGAGGCATATCATAGATAGGAATGACAATTTTAGGAGGAAAAGAAAAATGAATGTTTTAAGCCATCTGGGTTGCGATAAAGTTTTTGATTATTTTGAAAAAATCTGCAATATTCCCCATGGAAGCTTTCACGAAAAAGCGCTGAGTGATTATATTGTTTCCTTTGCAAAGGAAAGAGGGCTTTACTGCCGTCAGGATAATAAAATGAATGTTCTGATTAAAAAGGGCGGCACAGCAGGCTATGAAAGCTCTCCTGTATTGATTATGCAGGGGCATATTGATATGGTCTGTGATAAAAACGAGGATACCACGCATGATTTTCTGACAGAGCCCCTCGAAATTTATATTGACGGGGACGATATCAAGGCGAGAGGAACAACCCTTGGTGCGGATAATGGCATTGCGGCGGCGTATATGCTGGCACTTCTGGATGCGGAGGATATTGCACATCCGCCACTGGAATGTATCTTTACCGTCGAGGAAGAAATCGGCATGGGCGGTGCAACAGATTTTGATGCCTTTGATTTGGAAGGCAAACGCTTTTTAAATATGGATACCGAGGAGGAAGGGCATCTGATGGTAAGCTGCTGCGGCGGCAGACGGATGCGTGTGTATCTGCCGATTGAAAAGGAGAAAAAGCAGGCAGGCACAACCCTTTCCGTTCATATTCGCGGCTTGAAGGGCGGTCATTCCGGTTCGGATATTCATTTGCAGCGGGCAAGTGCGAATGTGCTTCTGGGCAGATTTCTTTTTGAACTGCGTGAAAGAGTGGATTTTGCACTGGTAAGCGCAAATGGCGGAAATATGGATAATGCCATCTGTCGGGAAGCAGAGGCGGTTGTTGTGGTTGCGCCGGAACAGGTGCAGACCGTAGCGGCTGTGATTGAGGAAGCAGAAGCTATGTTCCGAGAGGAATATAAAGACCGCGAAAGTGATATACTGATGACAGCGGAGCAGATGCCGGAAGCAGCCGAGGTGCTGACGACAGAAACGAGAGATTATGTAATTGCATTGCTGCGGCTTCTGCCCTATGGTGTACAGACAATGGATACTAATATGGATGGATTGGTGGAAACCTCCAGTAATATCGGGATTCTGAAAACAAATGAGGATCATATTTTCATTGATAATGCAGTGCGCGGCTCTATGGAAAGCAGAAAGGATGCTATCTGCAAAAAGATTGAGGTTCTGGGCAGTCTTTGCGGTGCAAAGGTGGTCGGCGTGCATGATTACCCCGGCTGGCAGTATAACCCCAATTCTGAGCTGTTGCGCATCTTCAAGGAGGTCTGGGTGGAAAAATTCGGCGAGGAACCCAAGGTGGTTGCCATCCATGCAGGTCTGGAATGTGGGCTGTTTGCGAAAAAAATCCCTGGTCTGGATCTGATTTCTCTGGGACCTAATATGTACGATGTGCATACACCCGATGAAAGACTCAGTATTTCCTCTACCATCCGTATTTGGGAATATCTGAAGCTGGTTCTGGCAAGGCTGAAATAAGAAAATCAAAAAAATTCGTGCGAAAGAGGGCGGCGTATGCGGCTTCCGTGGAATAGAAAATACATGGAAATCGGTTTTCACGTTATTCTTACCGTTTTGCTTCTGGTGGGGATGATTGCACTGCTGTTGCGGCTCTCTGTTGCGAAAAATGTCATATTACAGACGGCGGGGACATTCCTCGCCGTTTTTGCGCCCGTTTTCTGGGCGTTTTTCTTTACACTGCTGCTTGAACCGCTGACGGCATTTTGGCAGAGGTTTTATGAAAAGCGGTGTACATTATATCACCGCAGCCGCATCCGCAACCGCAAGGCAGGCACAACCCTGACATATCTTTCCATCGGGCTGATTCTCTTTCTGATAGGCGGCTTTCTGGCAAGAAAAATCGGACAAACGAATCTGTCTGCCCTAACGGAGCAGATTGGTGACTATATTCGACAGGCAGGAGACATGCTTGTGCTTTTGAATTTGAAGCTGGCGGAAATGGGGATTCTCCGGAATGCGGAGTGGATTTTTTCTCGGTGGATAGAGCAGGCGACGCGTTGGATGCAGGAGAGGATGCTATGGCTGGCGGATGTGATTCCGAATATCGGCGGCAGTCTGTTAGACGTTCTGCTTGGGGCAGTGGTAGCGTTTTATCTCCTGATGGAGAAGGAAAAAATTCGTGGGATTACGGGCGAATTGAGCAGGGTTTTTCTGGGAGAGAAAATCACGAAACACGCAAAAAATCTTTTTCATGAGGTGTATACGGTTTTTGCGGACTACCTCAGCGGGCAGCTTCTGGATGCGTCTGTCATGGCGGTGTTGTTTTCGGCGGCGTTTACGATTGTCGGTCTGCCGCATGGAATTCTGATTGGTCTGGTTTCCGGTTTTTCTAATCTGATTCCGTATTTCGGGGCGGTGATGGCGTTTTTTCTGGCGGTGCTTGCAGGACTTTTCAGCGGTGCGCCCATGAAGGCGGTCTATGCGTCTGTGCTGATTCTTCTCCTACAGCAGGTGGACAGCATTTTCATCGTGCCGAAGGCAGTCGGGCAGAAATTGGAGCTGCATCCCGTTCTGGTTCTGCTTTCTCTGGCGGCTTTTGGGCGGATGTTCGGCTTCTGGGGGCTGCTGTTTGCGGTTCCCTTGGGTGCGCTTTGCAAAAATTTTGTGCTTTGGTGCTATCGCAGAAAAAAATCTGACATTTGTCAATAATTCCGCGGAAAACCACTTTTTTTTATGACGATTTTGTTGTATAATGCGATAAGGTTAGAAAAGTAATAAAATGAGTTTTGAGCATATACTGTGCCCTGCCTTCAGCAAAAGCGGGATGCAGGGAAAGAGATAGAAAGGTGGTTACGCGTATGAGAGGTATCGTACATGAAGTAAAAGGCGATCTGGCAATGGTAAAAATTCAGAGAAAAGAAGCCTGCGGGGAATGCAGAGCTTGCTTTTCCGGTATGATGAAAACGGAAATGGATATCGAAGCAAAAAATCTCTGCGATGCAGAGGAAGGTGATTGGGTGGAACTGGAGCTGCAGGAAAACGCATTTTTTAATGCAGTAATCGTGATGTATGGTCTGCCCTTTATCGGCTTTATCGTAGGCATTGTGCTGGGGTATTTTGGTGTGCCGAAGCTGATTCCGAATGTTTCTCCTGTTTTGCCTTCTCTGGTTCTGGGCGTGCTGGGTATTGTTCTTGCAATGCTTTGGATTCACAGTCAGAATCATCGTTGGGAAAGCGGTAAATATCGTCCTCTGGCAACAAAGATTGTGGAGGAAGATGAGCCTGAAATGTGCGGCGCATAAACACGAGAAAAGGACACTCTGAAAAGAGTGTCTTTTTTATGTGCGGCGATTTTTTGTCACAGTTGTCCTCTTTTTTCATAGAATGTAGAAAAAGGGGGCGAGGGGAATGCTAAAGGAACGCATCCGCACATATTGCGGCAACGGGGATAACTGCTCACAGGTGATTCTGCGCGCAGTGGCAGAGGAATATGGCATTTCCCTGTCGGAGGAGCTGTTCTGCGCCTGCCGCGGCATCCATGGCGGCTTTGGCATCAATGGGATGTGCAGTGGGATTGTTGCAGGGGTGATGGCGCTTGGGCTTTTGTGCGAGGAGGAGGAGTTGAAGCTGAAACGGATTCTGTTTCTTCTTCGGGTACAGAATCGATTCGGCAGTCTGGATTGCTGTACGCTTTCGGCTCTGGGCGCGGATTGCAGCGGCGTTTTGGAGGAAATCGGGGAGATTTTACAGGAGGTGATAGAAGAATAAAGGGCAGGAAGCAAAGTCAGCTTCTTCTCGGCTTCTTATTGGAACACATGCAAGGATAGTATTGTTTTTTATTCTTTACACAGAGGCGAAAGCCTATATTTTTTTGCAGATGCAATCGTTTTTTTGAAGCTTCTGTGTTACAATGATTCTCACGGAGGGATTACCATGAAACTGATTGCACCTGAGTATTATACAAAATTTCACTGTATTGCCGATAAATGCAGGCACAGCTGCTGTGTTGGCTGGGAGATTGCGATAGATCCCGACAAGCTTGTGTATTATCGCAGTATTGAGGGAGAGTTTGGCGCTCGCCTGCAAAAGGGCATTGCGGAAGCGGACGATGCGGCGCAGTTTATCTTAGATGAGGAGGAGCGCTGTCCCTTTCTGAACCGAACAGGTCTATGCGATATGATTACGGCTTTGGGGGAGGATGCGCTTTGCCAGATTTGCCGTGACCATCCCCGTTTTCGTAATTTTTACGCCGACCGAACGGAAATCGGCTTGGGGCTTTGCTGTGAAGCGGCAGGAGAACTGATTTTGTCGCAGCAGGAGAAGCTGACGCTTATCACACTTGAGGATGACGGCGCGGCAGATTTGCCGGATATTGCAGACGAATCCCTGCTTGCGTGGCGAGAGGAGCTCGTTGCTCTTGCACAGGACAGAGACAAGCCAATCGAACTGCGTGCCGCGGAAATTTTGCAGACGGCGGGGCGGACGCTTTCCCATCATTCGTGGGCAGAATGGGCGGAGATTTATCTGGAGCTGGAGCGTCTGGAGCCAAGCTGGACAGACCGCCTTCTGGAGCTGAAGGAAACCGATTTGACGGGGATTTCCCTGCCGGATGCGATGGCGTGGGAGCCTGCGTTGGAGCAGCTTCTGGTGTATTTTCTTTATCGGCAGACCCCCCTTGCGCTGGATGATGGAGAATATGAGGGAAGAGCCGCCTTTGCTGTGCTGAGCTTTGCTATGATTCGCAGGCTTTTATTGGTGCATTTTGCATTGCACGGCAGCGTCGTTTTGGCGGATTTGATTGAAATTGCAAGGCAATATTCCGCAGAAATTGAATATTCGGATGAAAATGTTGAAATTTTGTTATACAGAATACAGGAAGCATTGTAAAGAAAGTCGCCTTTTGGCGGCTTTTTTGCGTTTTCGATATACAGATGTAGAGAATTGTCTGGTTTTGTTTGCAGGGCGAGGATTTTTCATGCTATAATATTACCTATTATACTTTATTAAAGATGCGCTTTATTTTGTGATTTTACAAAGCGATTTTCGAAACGGAAAAAGAGGAGGAAAGGAAAGAAAAATGAGTTCCAAAGACTGTAGCGTAAACAACATTTATCAATTAGAGGGCAGGGTACCTTTGCTGAAAGCCATTCCCTTTGGCTTACAGCATATTCTGGCAATGTTCGTTGCCAATCTGACCCCGATTACTATTATTGCGGCGGCAGGGGGGCTTTCTCAGGCGGAGATTGCGGTGCTTCTGCAAAATGCAATGTTTATTGCCGGGATTGCAACGCTGATTCAGCTGTATCCTGTCTGGAAGGTCGGATCGGGTCTGCCAATCGTTATGGGGGTCAGCTTCACCTTTGTAACGGTTTTATGTACGGTTGCGTCTAATTATGGGTATCCCTCGGTTGTCGGGGCGGTGCTTGTCGGCGGTCTTTTTGAAGGCACACTGGGGCTTCTGGCAAAATATTGGCGAAAGCTGATTGCACCTGTGGTTGCGGCATCTGTTGTTATCGCAATCGGGATGTCCCTGTTTTCTGTTGGCGCAAGATCCTTTGGCGGCGGCTATGCAGAGGATTTCGGCTCTGCGCAGAATCTTCTGTTGGGGACGATTACGCTTGTGGTCTGTCTTGGCTGGAACTGCTTTGCAAGGGGTTATCTGAAGCAGCTTTCCGTTCTGGTGGGGCTGCTTGTGGGCTATGTGGTGGCAATTCTTATGGGCAAGGTGGATTTGTCCGTTATTTTCGCAGGCGGCTTTGTCTCCCTGCCAAAGCTGATGCCCTATAAGCCGGAATTCCATGCGGGTGCGATTCTTTCCGTCTGTATTATTTTTCTGGTTTCCGCAGCGGAAACGATTGGGGATACCACAGCCATGGTTGCGACAGGGCTGAACAGAGAAATCGAGAGCAAGGAGATTTCCGGCTCTCTGGCGTGTGATGGCTATGCGTCCTCGTTGTCCTCTTTGGTAGGCTGTCCTCCTGTGACATCCTTTTCTCAGAACGTCGGGCTGCTGGCAATGACGAAGGTAGTCAATAAATTTACGATTATGACAGGTGCAGGCTGCATGATTCTGGCAGGGCTTCTGCCTCCTGTCGGGAACTTTTTTGCATCCCTGCCCGAATCTGTTCTGGGTGGCTGCACCATCATGATGTTTGGCACGATTATGACAAGTGGGATGCAGATGCTTGCAAAGGCAGGCTTTAATCAGAGAAACGTGACCATTGCCGCATTGTCTCTGGCAGTCGGCGTTGGCTTTACGGCTGCAAGCGAAATTGATTTGTGGCATATTTTCCCTGAAATTGTGCAGTCTGTATTTTCCGCAAACGTGGTAGCGGTGGCATTTGTAGTGTCTATCATTCTGAATCTGGTTTTGCCGAAAAATATGGATGTGGATAAAATTTCGGAATAAGCAATCAAACAAACAACAACAGCATCGATGGAGGATGGAGCATCGGTGATAAAAAAGAGAAGGAATTTAGAGAACAAGAGGGAGAAGAAAAAAGGAGGAAGCTTATGAGTCGTTTATCTATTGAAACGCCGGGGCGCGCCCAAAATGTCTTGGATGGTCTGCATCGGGATATGGAGCGCCGCATTGGTGCCAGTGCCTACGGACTGTGTCCGGTGGATATGTCTTTGAATTACCTGCGGCTGTGCCATGCGCAGACCTGTGGGAAATGTGTGCCCTGCCGCATCGGTCTGGGACAGTTGGAGGTGCTGATTGAGCAGGTGCTTGACCGTACCGCAACCATGGAAACCATTAACATAATTGAGCGTACCGCAAAGGTGATTGCCGATTCCGCAGGCTGTGCGATTGGTTATGAAGCGGCATACATGGTTTTGAAGGGAATTCGCGGCTTCCGCGAGGATTATGAGGAGCATGTGCAGCATGGACGCTGTATCTCTGCGCTGAGCTATCCTGTTCCCTGCGTTTCCGCCTGTCCTGCGCATGTGGATGTACCCGGCTATGTGGCGCTGGTGAATGAGGGCAAATATGAAGAAGCAGTGAGGCTGATTCGGAAGGACAACCCCTTCCCGTCCGCCTGTGCGTATGTCTGCGTGCATTCCTGTGAAGCACACTGTCGCCGCGCGATGGTGGATGATGCCATCAATATCTGCGGTCTGAAACGCTTTGCGGTGGATCATGCAAAGGCAGAGCCTGCGAAAATCCTGTATGAGAAAACAGGCAAAACCGTCGGCATTATCGGCGGTGGTCCCGGCGGGCTGACGGCGGCGTATTATCTGGCGCAGATGGGACATAAGGTTACGGTTTATGAGCAGCGTCCCAAGCTGGGCGGCATGCTTCGCTATGGTATCCCTGATTATCGTCTGCCGCAGGAGGTTTTGGAGCGCGATATCGAGCATATTCTGACAACAGGCATTAACGTGATTACGGATGTTTCCATCGGCAGAGATGTGACGATGGAGGATATCCAGAAAAGCTATGATGCAGTTTATATTTCCATCGGCGCGCATAATGATAAAAAGCTTGGCATTGAGGGCGAGGATGCAGAAAATGTTGTCAGTGCGGTCAGCCTGCTGCGCCGCATTCATGAAGGCAATGCGCCTGATTTCACAGGTAAGAGAATCTGCGTTATCGGCGGCGGCAATGTTTCTATGGATGCCACCAGAACGGCAAAACGTCTGGGAGCGGAAAGCGTCACCTGTGTATACCGCCGCCGTGTGGATGATATGACCGCGCTGGCGGAGGAAATCGAAGAAGCAATGGCAGAGGGCTGTCAGATTTTACCCCTGCAGGCACCTGCACGCATCGAAAAGGATGCAGAGGGCAAGGTTGCAGCATTGTGGACGGTTCCGCAGATTATCGGGCCTTACGGCAAGGATGGCAGACCTAAGCCCATTCCTGCGGATGTACCCGAATTCCGTATCGCATGTGATTATGTAATTGTTGCCATCGGGCAGGCGATAGACGCGCGTCCCTTTGAAGCCATCGGCATTAAGACCTTTAAGGGCATGATTCAGGCAGAGGATACCAGCTCTGTTGCGGATGTAGATAACGTATTCGCCGGCGGTGACGCGGTTTCCGGCCCTGCTACGGTCATTCGTGCCGTTGCGGCAGGGAAGGTTGCGGCAGCGAATATTGATGCCTACCTTGGCTTTGAGCATAAGATTAAGACGGACGTTGTGATTCCTCCGGCACATCTGACAAATGCACCTCCCTGTGGGCGTGTAAACTTGAAAAGCCATTGCGCACCGGACTGCAAGGGTAACTTTGATCTGGTTGTGGAAGGCATGAGCAGAAAAGAGGCGGATCAGGAATCCGAACGCTGCCTGCGTTGTGATTACTTCGGCTTTGGCAGCTTCAGAGGAGGGAGGACAGGAGAATGGTAAGAATAACGATTGATGGACAGCTTGCGCAGGTGCCGGCAGGAACGACGATTATGGAGGCGGCGAAGGCAGTCAATGTAAAAATCCCTCATCTTTGCTATCTGAAGGGAATCAATGAAATTTCCGCCTGTCGTATCTGCTGCGTGGAAGTTGAGGGCGAGCGCGCGATGGTTGCAGCCTGCAGCAACCCTGTAAAGGACGGCATGGTGGTGTATACGAATTCCCCTCGTGCCAGAATGACACGCCGCACAAATGTAGAGCTGATTTTGTCTCAGCATGACTGCAAATGTGCTACCTGTGTGCGCAGTGGTAATTGTCAGCTGCAGGAGGTTGCGAATGATCTGGGTATCCTTGAGCTTCCCTTTGAAACACAGCTGCAGAAGGGGCTGCGCAGTGCGTGGACAAAAACATTTCCGCTCTATCGGGATGTGAATAAATGTATCAAATGTATGCGCTGCATCCAGATTTGCGATAAGGTGCAGACGCTGAATATCTGGGATCTGGCAGGGACAGGCAGCCGCACAACGGTGGATGTTTCGGGCAACCGTGTCATCAAGGATTCCGATTGTGCGCTTTGCGGTCAGTGCATCACGCATTGCCCGACAGGCGGCCTAAGAGAAAGAGATGATACCGCGAAGGCAAGAGCGGCTCTGGCAGATAAAGAAAAAATTACAGTCGTACAGGTTGCGCCTGCGGTGCGTACCGCTTGGGGCGAGTATTTCGGGCTGAAACGGGAAGAAGCGACCATGGAGCGTATGGCAGGCGCGCTGCACCGCCTTGGCTTCGATTATGTATATGATACAAACTTTGCGGCAGACCTGACGATTATGGAGGAAGGCAATGAATTTCTGCATCGGCTGAAAAGCGGCGCATTGGTGCGTTGGCCCATGTTCACAAGCTGCTGTCCCGGTTGGGTGCGCTTTTTGAAAGGGCAGTATCCTGAATTGACAAATCAGCTTTCTACGGCAAAATCTCCCCAGCAGATGTTCGGCGCGGTTGCGAAAACATGGCTGGCGAAGAAGCTGGATGTGGCACCCGAAAAAATCTGCTGTGTTTCTGTTATGCCCTGCGTAGCGAAGAAGGCGGAAGCAGATTTGCCGACCATGCGTGGTGAAAGCGGCGCGGATGTGGATATCGTGCTGACAACAAGGGAGCTGGTGCGCATGATGCGTGCAGACCATCTGGACCCGCATTTCATCGAGGAAGAAGCGCTGGACTCCCCTATGGGAACACATACCGGTGCAGGTGTGATCTTCGGTGCAACCGGCGGCGTTATGGAAGCGGCTCTGCGTACTGCGGCGTATGTGCTGACGGGTGAAAATCCGAACCCGGATGCCTTCAGTGAGGTGCGGACAGGCCCCGGACTGAGAGAAGCAACCTATACCGTTGCGGGAATTCCTGTGCGCTGTGCGGTTGTCAGCGGTCTGGGTAATGCGCGTAAGCTGATTGAACGGCTGAAGGAGGGCAAGGTGCAGTATGATTTTGTAGAGGTTATGGCTTGTCCCGGCGGCTGTGTTGGTGGCGGCGGTCAGCCCATCTCCGCAGAGGATGAGGAGCTTTACGGCGTGAGAGGGGAACGGCTTTATACCCTTGATGCGGAAAATCCGATGCGCTTCTCTCATGAAAATCCTGAGGTACAGGCATTGTATCATGAATATCTGGGCGAACCCTTGGGAGAGACAGCACATCATCTGCTGCATACGGATCATAAGGCATGGAATATGCCCATGCAGAAATAAACGAATAGAAAATAAAAAGACTACTGTACGTTATTGTACAGCAGTCTTTTTTTGTGCTGAAATGCAAAAAAATGCTGAACAGAGAAAAGTTTCTGTTCAGCAAAAGAATCAGCTTTCGGAATATAGCCTGCGGACAGAAATCCGGCTCAGCTTTTTGATGATATCCGCCCAGAAGGCTGTCCCGAAAAGGAAGGTCAGCAGAAGGGAAACAATCATAATCTCCAGAACGGCAAGATAGCCATTTGCACTGAGCAGCTCATAAAAGCCGCCGAAAATCAGAAAATCCTTGAACAGGCGGTGCAGGATATAAATACCGATGGTATTTTTTCCGAATTGGCAGAGGAAGGTTTCCTTTTTCGGGCAAAGGATGAACAGACCAAAGAGCATCAGCACAACCGCCGCCATCCAGAGGATACAGATGAGCGGTGCAAAGGGAAACAGCCAGCTTTTCAGCTGTGAATAGGGGGCAATACCGAAGAAGAATACCCCCAGATATTTCTGTACCCCTCGTCCATAGGGAATCAGCACGCAGGCGGAAAGCAGCAGAACGGCAGGCAATGCTTTTCTGCATTTCGCATTGTTGACGACTGCCTGAAACTGCTCCTTTTTGATGTAATACCCCATGAGGAAGAAGGGCAGAAAGTGAATGGTGCGGGAAAGGCTTAAAAATTTCCCGACCGGCTCCTGATAATGGATGACTGCCGCCAGAAGAACTGCTCCGATGAGGACATATTTCGGTTTCATATTTTTTGTCAGGTAAAGAAAAATATGCCACCAAATTAAAGAAAGCAGATACCACGGTGCCGCCCCAACTGTCAGCATATTGATTTTCAGAAGAGAGAAAATCAGAACGCCAAGAATAAATGCTTTTCGGAACAGCGCGGATTTGCTGTACGCAAAAGAGAGCAGCCAAATGCCGCCGCAGAACAGCAGAACAATGAGAGCCCAGACGGCAGGGTGGTGTGCTGTTTCAAAATATGGTCGCTCAAAGATGAAATGCACCAGCTCGATGACATCCTTGAACAGAAGATAGAGCCATGCGAAGGAGAGCAGCTTTTCCGCCTTATATTCCTTCGTGAGAAAGCCCTTTGCCAAATAGCCCGACATGAAGATAAACCCCGGCATGTGGAAAAAATAGATAAAGGTTCTCACGCCTGTGGCAAAGGCGGAATGGGTTTCCTGTAAATAGCCCAGCATGTGTCCCAGAACCACCAGAAAAATCAGAACACCCTTGATGTTGTCGATATGAAAATCTCTTGCTGTCTGCTGCTTCATGATGAATGACTCCTGTTTCATTTCTGTTTACTGCTTTCTTCCCAAAGGGCATGATAAAGCGCAGGCTTTCTGTCCGCCTTGACAGGAAAGCTTTTGCGGTATGCGTCTGCCTCGTTCAGGTCGATATCTACAATCGTCAGCCCGTTGCCGCCCTCTACATGCGCCAACACTTCGCCTGTCGGGGAAACTGCCATGCTGTCACCGATATAGGAAAGACCGCCGCCCTCACCGCTGCGGTTCACACCGAGGATGAAGCACTGGTTTTCGATGGCGCGTGCCTTTAGGAGTGTCATCCAATGCTCTCTGCGTGCCGTGGGCCAGCTTGCGATAACGGGAATTACCTTTGCCTGCTCGGATACAATCTGAAAGATTTCGGGGAAGCGTAAATCATAGCAGATTAACGGTGCAACAGGTACACCCTTTACCTCGCAGAGCTGCAGCGCATTACCGCCGGTATAATGCTTTGCCTCTGCGCCGAAGGAGAAGGGATGAATTTTTGCATAATCTGCAAGCTGATTCCCGTTCTCGTCCAGAATGATGCAGTGATTTGTGGCAATACCGTTTTCATACACGGGCAGACCATAGCAGATGGCAACATGGTTTTTCTTCGCTTCTTCGCGGAAAAACGCCATGGAGAGGCTGTTTTTTCTGTCCTCGCCGCAGGTTTCGGGGTTCAGCGTAAAGCCTGCCAGCGTCATTTCGGGGAAAATAACAAAATCCACCTGTTTTTCCTTTGCCTCTGCAAGCAGCCTGCTGCAAAGTGTCATGGCCTTTTCCTTTTCTTCAAAGCCCATATCAATCTGTCCCAATGCGATTCTCATAGGATTTTCCTCCTTTTATTCTCAAATGCGATTCTCAAATAAAAAACTGATTTTTTATTCCCAATCCTTCCAGATATCGGGGCAATAGCCCAGTGTAAACGCTTTACCGTTGCGTACAATCGGTGTGGCGAACAGCTCCGGATTTTCAAACAGCGTCTGCTCGCGCTTTGTCTCGTCGATATAATCCATGTAAAGCTTGGTGTATGCCTTTGCCTTGCGGTCAATCATATCCTCAACGGGGATACATTTTTTCGCTGCTTCAAAGACTGCCTTTGCCATGCCGAATTGGTGCAAATCAATATATTGATATTTTATTTTTCTCTCTTTAAAATAACGCTCGGCTTTTTTGGTATCAAAGCTTTTCTTGGAGCCGTAAATTTGGATATTCATGCGAAAACCATCCTTTCTTTGATACCTCATTTTATAATATTTTTTCCGTGGGGGCAAGACAATAGAGAATGATTCTGTTATACTTATGTTATTTTCAAGCGAAGGAGGCAGAAAAATGAGATTCATTTCATGGAATGTAAACGGCTTACGCGCCGCAGTAGGCAAAGGCTTTTCGGAATATTTCAAGGAAGCCGATGCGGATATATTTTCCCTACAGGAAACAAAGCTACAGGCAGGACAGATTGACTTAGAAACGGAGGGCTATCATCAATACTGGAATTATGCCGAAAGGAAGGGCTATTCCGGTGTTGCAGTATTCACGAAGCAGGAGCCGCTTTCTGTTGCCTATGGTATTGGCGTGGAGGCGCATGACCACGAGGGGCGTGTGATTACGCTGGAATTTCCCGAATTTTACCATGTGACGGTATACACCCCCAATTCGCAGCAGGAAAATGCCCGTCTGGCGTACCGCATGGAATGGGAGGATGCGTTCCGCGCGTATGTAAGCGGTCTGGATGCGAAAAAGCCTGTTGTCATCTGCGGGGATTTGAATGTAGCACATAATGAAATCGATCTGAAAAATCCCAAAACAAACCGCAGAAGTGCCGGCTTTACGGATGAGGAGCGCGGCAAATTCACGGAGCTTCTGGGTGCAGGCTTTGTGGATACCTTCCGCTATTTTTATCCGGAGCAGGAGGGCATTTATTCCTGGTGGAGCTATCGCTTTAAGGCAAGAGAGAAGAACGCAGGGTGGCGGATTGATTATTATGTGGTTTCCGCACGCTTGCAGGACAAGCTGGTGGATGCAAAGATTCATACAGAAGTGCTTGGCTCTGACCATTGTCCTGTGGAGCTGGAAATCAATCTGTAAAAGAGGAGAAATATGGAACCGTATTATTATCAAACCTTATCAAAGGCGGAGCAGAGCAGCTATCAGGCGATGCAGGCAGGCCTGCAGGCGTTTGCACCCTCCTTTCCTGTACCGCTTCTGGAAAACAGAGCGTTGACGGATGTTTTCATGAAGCTGCGTCTGGATTGTCCGCAGCTGTTTTATGCAGGGACATTTCAATATCGCTATTATCCCGATTCCAGAAATGCGGAATTGATTCCTGCGTATCTTTTTGAAAAGGGAAAGCTGAAGGAGCATCAGAAGGCGCTGCAGTCACGCGTGGAAAAGCTGGTTCGCCCTGTGGCAAGGTGCAGCGAGGAGGAAAAGCTGCTGTATATCCACGATTTTATCTGCAAAAATGTACGCTATGATAAGCTGAAAAAGCAGTATTCCCATGAAATCATCGGTGTTCTGGGGCATGGTGTTGGCGTTTGTGAGGGCATTGCAAAGGCAGTCAAGATCCTTTGTGATGCACTGCAAATCCAGTGCATCATTGCCTTGGCGGAAAATAACCCCGAAAAGGGCGTGAAGTATCGCCATGCGTGGAACGTGGTGCGGCTGGATAAAAAATATTACCATCTGGACTGCACCTTTGATCTTTCCTTAGGGAATCCGGAGGAAATCCGCTATGATTATTTTCTGCTGAGTGATAAGCAGATTTTTCGCGATCATGAGAGACTGGTCTGGCGTGTGCCTGCCTGCGAGGATGCAGATAGATTTTATTATAAGAAAAAGAAGCTCTCCTTCACGAAGACGGAGGAGGTGCAAAAGCGCGCGGCGCAGGCGGTGAAAAAGGGAAAACCACTGCTGTTTCATTGGCGCGGCGGCTATATGACAAGGGAAATCGTGCAGGAATTTCTGCGGATTTTCAAGGAAGAAGCGGCGAAGAAAGAAAAATTCGCGCAGGTTTCGCTGAATTGGGCGCAGGCGATTGTGAAGGTACGCTTCATCGAACAATTACCGACACAGGAATTGACCATGGAAGAAGCCAATGAAGGCGAAAAAGAGGAATAAATCAAGAAAAGAAAATCAAGAAAAGAAAAACCCGGGGACAAAAAGCATCCTCGGGTTTTTATATAATAAGGGGTAGTGAGTTATCAAGGGTTTTGAGAAATTTATGCTTCAAAGGCAGTCAGCTTTTCCAGAAGAAGATTGCTTCTGTCGATGAAGGCGGTCATTTCCTCGGAGGTCAGCGGACGGTGGCTCATCAGTGCCAGATCATACAGCTGATGGCACAGAAGGGTTGCATCCTCCTTCTTTTCCTCCTTGCCTGCCATGGAAAGCAGTGCTTTTACCAGTTTATTGTTTTTATTCAGCACCAGAGTTTCATCGGGCTTCATATTGGCAAACATTGCCTTAAATTCTTCGTTGTTGGCGTAAGCCTCCATCATTTCCATCATACGTCTGGATTCCTCGGAAAGCAGAATCATAGCGGAAACCTTTTCAGCCTTCAGCGCTTCCAGCTTTACATGCAGCTTTTCATTTGCAACCGCCGCGCGGAACAGCTCCTGCATCTGATTTGCTTCAAATTCGTCTGCCTGCTTTTTCGCTTCGGAAATTTCGGCATCCTCTTTTTCCTGCAAGGAATCAATATCCGCATCGACACGCTGTACCTTCAGCTTGATATCCTGATTTTTGTATTCCAAGAAGGAAACGAAGGGCTTATCCACAGGCGTATCCATGATGGCAGCCTCCAGACCCTGCTCCTTGAACAGGCGGATATACTGCGCCTGCTGATTGGTGTCGGTTGCAAAATAAATCACGTTTTCGTGCTTTTCCTTATTCTTTTCCAGATATTCGGCAACGGTTTCATAAACGCCGTCTGTTGTTTTCAGCAGAAGGATATCCTTTACCTTATCATACAGCTTTTCTTCCTTCATGCAGCCGTATTTGATGAAGATATTGATATCATCCCAGAAGCCCTCAAAGGCAGAACGGTCGGTTTTGAACAGCTGGTTCAGCTTGTCCGCAACCTTCTTGGTAATGTAGGCATTCATTTTTTCCACATAGCCGTCATTCTGCAATGCACTTCTGGAAACATTCAGAGGCATATCGGGGCAGTCCAAAATCCCCTTCAAGAGCAGCAGGAATTCGGGGACAACCTCTTTTACGTTATCCGCAATATAAACCTGATTGCAGTACAGCTTTACCTCGCCGTCCATCATGTCCATCTGCTCCACCAGCTTCGGGAAATAGAGAATCCCTTTCAGACGGAAGGGGTAATCCATATTCAGATGAATCCAGAACAGAGGGTCATTCAAATCATTGAATACCTGATGATAAAAGGCTTTGTAGTCCTCATCCGTACATTCGGAGGGCTTTCTCTGCCAGAGGGGGTTGGTGTCATTCAGCGGCTTGGGCTCCTCTGCCTTTGCCTCCTCTGCGGCATCCTGCTGCTCCTGCAATAAATCCATGGCACCCTCGGTGGTCAGCTTTGCGGCTTCCTCGGGGGAAACATGAACGGTGTTTTCTGCTTTCTTTGCGGCTGCCTTTTCCTCCTCTGTTTCTTCCTTCAGCACATCCACAAAGATGGGAACGGGCATGAAGGCGCAGTATTTTCTCATAGTGGCGTAAAGCGTTGCCTCATTCAGAAATTCCTCGCCGTCTGCGCCGATAAAGAGGGTGATGGTTGTGCCGCGTTCGGTTCTTTCACCGGCCTCCATTTCATAATCAATGCCGCCGTTGCAGCGCCATTTTGCAGGCTCTGCGCCCTTCTGATAGGAAAGGGAATCAATCTCGACCGTATCGGCTACCATAAAAGCAGAATAGAACCCCAGACCGAAATGTCCGATAATCTCACTGCCTTCGTCCTCGGTTTTTCCTTCAAATTTGGAAAGGAAATCGGTTGCACCGGAGAATGCAATCTGGTTGATGTATTTCTTGATTTCATCCGCCGTCATGCCGATACCGTTATCAATAATCTGCAATGTTTTCTTGTCCTGATCCAGAACAACATGAATTTCGTATGTTTCCTCTGCGGGAATATCTGCTTCCCCCATCATGGAAAGCTTCTGTAGCTTTGTTACCGCATCACACGCATTGGATACCAGTTCACGAATGAAGATGTCCTTATCTGTATAGAGCCATTTTTTGATAATTGGCATAAAATTTTCACTGTTAATAGAAAGATTGCCTTTTTCCTGCATACTGCATACCTCCTAAAATTTTTTTACAGAGCCAATGTGTTTGGCTCTCATCACTCTATATTGTAGCACCTGAAACGGAAAAGTCAAGAAAAAATTAGCACTCAATAAAAATGAGTGCTAACAAATTCAGAGGAAAAAAGAAGGAGATTAACTCTCCTGCTTCCGGATGCCGATGGCGTTTTTTTTGAAAAACTTTAAAATATAGTCCTCCCAGAGCCGCTCGGAGGATTTATCCAGAGAAAAGGCTTCCTGCGAAATGGCGGTGGTGCAGAGGATGGTATGCTCCTTAAAGAGAATATTCAGAAATGCCGCCTTGGTATTGGGGAGATTGGAAAGCTTCTCCTCCGCAAGGGAGAACACAAGCTTGATGCTTTTCGGCAGCTTATTCCCTTTGATTGCCTGAAATACAAAGGGACGCATTTCCTCCCAATGCACATAACGGGAAAGCCCTGCCTCCTGCTCCTCGGCAGTATAAAAATCCATGTTGCGCTTGCCCTCAATGATAAAAGAAGCGAAGGTGGTCAGTTCCCCCTGACGGAACGAAAACGCATCAAAGGTATCCCCCTTCAAAAGCAGATTCATAAATGATTTTGTATCATTGACGGTAAAAGCAAGCATAAAAAATCCTCCCAAAACAATTCTGTCCTTCTATTTTACATGCTTTGGGAGGATTTTTCAATTTGTTTCTCATTTAAAAGAAATGGTCAGCTTTCCGTTAGCCCATTGAATAAACTTGGAATCTGAAAAAATCGGATGCGGAGCAGTGTCCCGATAAACCTCACCCGTGCGGAACACAGAAAGCAGTACGCCTGCCAATGCCATATTGATGAGCAAAGCCGTTGCCCCATAGGAAAGGAAGGGCAGGGCAATCGGTGCGATGAGCCATATACCCAGATTTGCCGGAATATAAAGCAGGATTTCCGCTGTGAAGGTGCAGAGAATCGTCAGAGAAACCATCTGCCCGAAAATGCTTTTCTGCTTCATTGCTTTGCGGAAGCCAAGCGCGAGAAAGACTGCCAACAGCAGAACCACAATGCCCGAGGCAACCCAGCCATAATGATAGGTCAGATAGACCAGAAGATAATCGGAGCGAAGCATAGAGGCATCTGTCAGCAGATAGGCTTGTGTTTCCGAAAGGGCTGCACCTTCGCCCAGAAGAACGCAGTGGGAAAGGATGGTTTTCAACTGTGTCGAAAGGTAGCCGCTGCCCATAGGGTCACCGGAAGGGACGAAAATCGTATACAGGCGTTCCCAGCCATACCGATACCGAAACGGTGCATAAAACATCAGCAGGACAATCAGGCAGACCACCGCCAACAGAAAAAGCAACAGCAGAATTGTCTGATTTTTCTTGCCGAACCATTCCTTTTTTGCGGCAATGAGCATGAGAATCCCTGCGGAGAACACAAATGTCAGAACGCCGCTGAAGGTGTGACAGTATGACAGAAACAGGCAGAAAACCACCGCCAGAACGCCGCTGATAAGATAGCCCCTTCTGCCCTGACTTCTGAGCCGATAAAACAGACCGCAGAAGGCAAGGGGAAACAGCAGAGAGAGTGCAAGCGGACTGAGGGCAAAGGAGCCGAGAGTGAACCATCTTTTTCCAACATAGAATTCCCCGAACAGCTGTGCCGCAAGGTCAACCATCAATAAGCCGAGCGGCAGTACATAGGGATGCTTTCCGAAAAAGGAAAAATCCAGAAAATACATCCCGACAAACGTCGCTAAGCTAAGTGGCAGAAAGACGAAAAGCACCTGTGCGGAGCGCGTCGCTAACGCATCATTTCCTACGGGTATCGTTTTCAGCAGCAGCACCTGAATGATGCCTCCCAGCACAACCAGCAGCAGTACCAGCCCGATTATCCCCCATTGGGGCGCAGGCTTATGTGTCTGGTCTAACGCCGCACCGACGGATACAGGGTCACCCATCTGCAGCAGTGCCTTTTCTTCGGCAATGCTTTCGGAATCTCCTGCGGCAAGGTAGGCGTTTTTCTGGTCTGTCAGATGATCCTCAATTTCCTGTGCAACGGCAGGATGCGCCTTTTTCCAGCGAATCTGCTCACAGACCTTTTCGGCATAACGATGAAACGCATCAGAAACATTCACAGCAAAGACCTCCTTCCAGAATTTTGCTGACGGCGGAGGAATATTCCTTCCATTCGTCTGTTTTTTCCTGTAAAAATTTTTTTCCCTTTTGCGTCAGACGGTAATATTTGCGAACGCGTGCGGAATCCGCGTGTTCCTCATAGGATTCCAGAAGTCCCTTCTTTTCCAAGCCGTGCAAAAGGGGATAAAGCGTGCCTGCCTTCATCTGAAAGACGTTGTTGGAACGGCATGCCAGCTCCTCAATAATCTGATAGCCGTACATATCCCGTCCGTCCAGAAGCTTGAGCACAAGGGTGGCAGAGCTGCCTGCCAGCAGGGTTTTATCCAGTGCCATGCGATGCACCTCCTTATATATCGAGTATCTATATATCTGCATTATATATCGATGGTCTATCTATGTCCAATCAGAAAAACGAATGGCATTTTATATATAGATAATCTATATATATACGCAAAAAAAGTTTACGCATTTCTTGCCATCAAAGTCTCAATGTATTATAATAAAATATCATACTGCATTTATGAAAAAATCTGAAAAGAATGAAAATACAGGAGGGCGACCAATGGCTGAAGAAAAACACACAGAAAACAACAGCGGTCTGGGTGCAACGGGTAATTTTATCCACAGTTATATCCAGGAGGACTTAAAGGGAGAACTGAATAAAATCCACACCAGATTTCCGCCCGAACCAAATGGCTACCTGCATATCGGTCATGCAAAATCCATCTGCCTGAACTTTGGCTTGGCAAATCTGTACGGAGGCAAGTGCAACCTGCGTTTTGATGATACCAACCCCACAAAAGAGGATGTGGAGTATGTAGAATCCATTCAGGAGGACGTAAAATGGCTTGGCTTCGATTGGGAGGACAGACTTTTTTATGCGTCCGGCTATTTTGATAAATATTATGAAGTTGCGTTGAAGCTGATTCAAGAAGGCAAGGCTTTCGTGGATGAGCTTAGCGCAGAGGAAATGAGAGAATACCGTGGGACCCTTTCCACACCAGGGAAGGAAAGTCCCTATCGCAACAGAAGCGTGGAGGAAAATCTGGATTTGTTTGAAAGAATGAAGGCAGGCGAATTCCCCGACGGCTCGAAAACACTGCGTGCGAAGATTGATATGGCTTCTCCCAATATCAACATGAGAGACCCTGTGCTTTACCGTATCTCCCATTCCACCCACCACACCACAGGAGATAAATGGTGCATCTACCCGATGTATGACTTTGCACATCCCTTGGAGGATGCGATTGAGGGCATCACCCATTCTATCTGTACGATGGAATTTGAGGATCACAGACCTCTGTATGATTGGGTAGTCAGAGAGGCAGGCTATACGGTAAATCCGCCCAGACAGATTGAATTTGCCCGTCTGGGGATGACAAATACCGTGATGAGTAAAAGAAAGCTGCGTGCTTTGGTAGAAAACGGTCTGGTTGACGGCTGGGATGACCCCCGTATGCCGACCATCTGCGGTCTGCGCCGTCGTGGCTATACCCCTGCTTCTATTCGTGATTTCTGCGAACGCATCGGCGTTTCCAAGGCAAACAGCATGGTGGATAGTGGCTTGCTGGATTATTGTATCCGCGATGACCTGAAGGCAAAAGCAAAGGTCGTTATGGCTGTGCTTGACCCCTTGAAGTTGGTTATCACCAATTATCCCGAGGACCGGGTGGAAATGATGGAGCTGGAAAATAACCCCGAAACACCCGAATTGGGCAAACGTCTGGCACCCTTTACCAGAGAGCTTTATATCGAAAGAGAGGACTTCATGGAAGAACCCGTGAAGAAGTTCTTCCGTCTGGCTCCGGGGAAGGAAGTGCGCCTGAAGGGGGCATATTTCGTAACCTGCACCGATTTTGTGAAGGATGAAAACGGCATTGTGACAGAGGTTCACTGCACCTACGACCCCGAAACCAGAAGCGGCAGCGGCTTTGAGGGCAGAAAGGTAAAGGGCACACTGCATTGGGTAAGCGCAAAGGATAACGTACAGGCAACGGCAAGACTGTATGATTATATGATGCTGGATAACCCGGAAGACCCTAACGGCGAAATGATTATGAACCCCAATTCTCTGGAGGTAAAGGAATGCTTCATCGAGCCTTCCGTTAAGGATGCAAAGAAGGGCGACAGATTCCAGTTTATGAGAAACGGCTATTATATTGTGGATACAAAGGATACAACAGAGGAACATCTGGTATTTAACCGCATTGTTCCGCTGAAAAGCTCCTTTAAGCTGAAATAAAGAACAGATAGGAAGAAGGTAAGTCTTTGGATTTGCCTTCTTTTTTGTTTGTAGGTTTTGTTAAAAAAATAAATCCTTTGCCCTCGATTGACAGAGACTATCTTTTTTGCTATACTCGTAAAAATGGTTTTTAATACCACATAAAATAGTGAGAGATACGGTTCAAATGCAAGAGAAAAATGAGGAGGAGCTGTGATGGAAGTAAAAGCATTGAAATTTGGCGGATTAACCGCAAAACGTCCGATTGTGCAGGGCGGAATGGGGGTGGGGGTATCCCTTTCCTCTCTGGCAGGAAATGTGGCGAAATGCGGCGGTGTCGGCACGATTTCCGGCGTGCATCCCGGCTACAGGGAGGCGGATTTTAAGGAAAATCCCTTTCGCGCCAATCTGAGAGCCATCGGGAACGAACTGGAAAAAGCCAAGGAGATTGCTAGTGGCGGTATCATTGGTTTTAATTTCATGACAGTGATGAATCATTATGAGGAATATGTGAAGGAAGCGATTGCCGCAGGGGCGGATTTTATCGTTTCGGGGGCAGGTCTGCCTGCGAATCTGGCGAAATATGCAGCAGGCACAAGGGCAGCAATTCTGCCGATTGTTTCCTCTGCGAGAGCCCTGAAGCTGATTGTAAAGCAGTGGCAGAGAGCAGACAGACTGCCTGATGCAGTGGTGGTGGAGGGACCGCTTGCGGGTGGACACCTTGGATACCCCTATGGACACCTTGTGGATGGCACTTTTGACACCTTAGAGGACAGTCTTGTGGACGTAGTGGATTATGTGCAGGAATTAGAGGAGAAAAACGGCGTTAAAATTCCTGTGGTTGCCGGCGGCGGTGTGCGTAACCATGCGGACATGGAACGGCTGATGGCACTTGGCGCGAGCGGTGTGCAGGTCGGCACAAAATTCGTTGCGACAGAGGAATGTGATGCCGCTCCCGCATTTAAGCAGGCGTATTTGCGGAGCCGAAAGGAGGATGTGCAGCTGATTGAAAGCCCTGTCGGCTTGGCAGCGCGCGCCATTCGGAATTCCTTTCTGGAGAAGGTAGAGAAGCAGGGGCGGATTCCTGTGCAAAGGTGCTATCAGTGCATGAACCACTGCAAGCAGGCGGAAACGAAATACTGCATCTCGCAGGCATTGATTGATGCGGTGCAGGGGAGAGAGGGACTTGTTTTCTGCGGCGCAAATGCTTATGAAATCGAGAAACTTTCAACAGTGGAAAAAGTGATGCAGGAGCTTTGCGGAGAATAAAAAAAGAACCATATTCGTGAGAATATGGTTCTTTTTTGTTATTCCTTATCGGTGATGGTGCTGTGCAGCTCCTGCAGGGATCTGACAACGCCGCAGCCGGGCTTATTCATGGATTCGATACCGGAGGCAGTTGCCTTTGCGGCAGCCATGGTTGTGATGTAAGGGATTTTCTTACGGATGGCTGCTTTACGCAGGTAGCTGTCATCCAGTGTGCCGTCTGCACCTCTGGGGGTATTGATAATCAGGTCAATTTTGCCGTTTGTAATCAGGTCGGAGATGTTAGGTCTGCCTTCACTCAGCTTATAGACGAACTCGGAAACAATGCCTGCATCTGCCAGAACTTTCTGGGTGCCTTTTGTTGCGAGGATATGGAAGCCTGCATCTGCAAAGCCCTTTGCCACCTCCGGCAGCTCTGCCTTATCCTTATCGCAGACGGAAATCAGCACGGTGCCGCTCATGGGCAGCTTTGTCTGTGTTGCCTCCTGTGCCTTGAAGAAGGCTTCGCCGTAGAATTCGGAAAGCCCAAGCACCTCGCCTGTGGAGCGCATTTCGGGTCCCAGAACAGGGTCAACCTCCTGGAACATATTGAAGGGGAATACGGATTCCTTCACGCCGTAGTAAGGAATATTCTTTTCCTTCAGACCGGGTACGGGAGAGGGTCTGCCTGTCAGCTCGCTTGTGACGATATCGATTGCCAGAGGAACCATGCGGATGTTGCAGACCTTGGAAACCAGAGGAACGGTACGGGATGCTCTGGGGTTCGCCTCCAGCACATATACCTTATCGTTTTCGATGGCATACTGCATATTCATCAGACCCTTAACGCCCATTTCCTCTGCGATTTTTCGGGTGTATTCCTTGATGGTTTTGACATTCTTTTCAGAAATATGTCTGGAAGGAATGATACATGCGGAGTCACCGGAGTGTACGCCTGCAAGCTCGATATGCTCCATAACGGCAGGAACGAAGGCATGTGTGCCATCACTGATAGCATCTGCTTCACATTCCATTGCGTGATTCAGGAAACGGTCAATCAGAATGGGTCTGTCGGGGGTTACGCCAACAGCGGCATCCATGTATTTTGTCAGATTTTCGGGGTCATACACGACTTCCATACCGCGGCCGCCCAGAACATAGGAGGGGCGAACCATAACGGGATAGCCGATTTTTTCTGCGATATGAAGGGCATCCGCAACCGTAACTGCCATGCCGGATTCGGGCATGGGAATACCCAGCTTATCCATCATTGCACGGAAGTGGTCTCTGTCTTCTGCCAGGTCGATCACAGCAGGAGGAGTCCCCAGAATTTTTACGCCGTTCTTTTCCAAATCAGCCGCCAGATTCAGAGGAGTCTGACCGCCGAACTGCGCGATAACGCCAACGGGCTTTTCTTTTTTATAAATGCTCAGCACATCTTCCAGTGTCAGAGGTTCAAAGTAAAGCTTATCGGAGGTGTCATAGTCTGTGGAAACGGTTTCGGGGTTGCAGTTTACGATAATTGTTTCAAAACCAAGCTGCTTCAACGCCAGAGAAGCATGTACGCAGCAGTAGTCAAATTCAATACCCTGCCCGATTCTGTTGGGGCCGCCGCCCAGAATCATAACCTTGGGTTTTTCTGTGCTGACGGGGTTTTTGTCTTCTGCATTATAGGTGGAGTAGTAATACGCCTTATCCTGTGTGCCGCTGACATGAACGGGCTCCCAAGCCTCCTCCAGACCCAACGCGATGCGCTTGTTTCTGATTTCTGCTTCATCGATTTCCAGAAGTTGGCTCAGATATTTATCGGAGAAGCCATCCTTCTTTGCGGCAATCAGTACATCATCCGCAGGCAGCTTTCCTTTGTTTGCCAGAAGGACTTCTTCCTCTTCAACCAGCTCCTTCATCTGATTGATGAACCATGCCTTTACCTTTGTCAGCTCATGGATTTCTTCTACGGTTGCGCCCTTGCGCAGTGCTTCATACATGATGAAATGGCGTTCACTGGAGGGAGAAATCAGCATTTTCAAAAGTTCTTCCTTGGATTTTTTATCAAAATCCTTTGCATGCCCCAGACCATAGCGACCTGTTTCCAGAGAACGGATGGCTTTCTGGAAGGCTTCTTTATAATTCTTACCGATACTCATAACCTCGCCGACTGCGCGCATCTGGGTACCCAGCTTATCCTCTACGCCTTTGAATTTTTCAAATGCCCAGCGTGCGAATTTGATAACAACATAATCGCCATCGGGAACATATTTATCCAGTGTGCCGTATTTACCGCAGGGGATATCCTTCAGAGTCAGCCCTGTTGCAAGCATGGCGGAAACCAGAGCAATGGGGAAGCCGGTCGCCTTGGAAGCCAGTGCGGAGGAACGGGAGGTTCTGGGGTTGATTTCGATGATGATATCTCTGTCTGTTTCGGGGTCATGCGCCCACTGTACATTTGTGCCGCCGATTACCTGTACGGAATCGACAATTTTATAGGATTTTTCCTGCAGACGCTTCTGTACCTCCTCGGAAATGGTCAGCATGGGAGCGGAGCAGAAGGAATCACCGGTATGCACACCGAGGGGATCGATATTTTCGATAAAGCATACGGTAATCATATTGCCTTCGGCATCACGCACAACCTCCAATTCCAGCTCTTCCCAGCCGAGAATAGATTCCTCTACCAGAACCTGACCAACGAGGGAAGCCTGCAGACCGCGTGTGCATACGGTTTTCAGTTCATCTACGTTATAAACCAGACCGCCGCCTGTGCCACCCATGGTATAAGCGGGACGCAGAACAACGGGATAGCCCAGCTTATCGGCAATGGCAAGGGCTTCGTCTACGGAATAGGCAACCTCACTTCTTGCCATTTCAATGCCAAGGCTGTCCATGGTTTTTTTGAATTCGATACGGTCTTCGCCACGCTCGATGGCATCCACCTGTACACCGATGACTTCTACATTATATTTGTCTAAAATACCGGCCTTGGAAAGCTCAGAGCAAAGATTCAGACCGGACTGACCGCCGAGATTGGGCAGCAGAGCATCGGGACGTTCTTTTGCAATAATCTGTTCCAGACGGTTGATATTCAAGGGTTCGATATAGGTTGCATCGGCTATTTCGGGGTCTGTCATGATGGTTGCGGGGTTGGAATTGACCAGAACGATTTCGTAGCCCAGCTTACGCAGCGCCTTACACGCCTGTGTGCCGGAGTAGTCGAATTCACACGCCTGCCCGATGATGATGGGGCCGGAGCCGATAATCAGAACTTTCTTGATATCCTTCTTTTGTTTCACAGGAACTCCTCCTTTTGTGGATAATAAACAAGGTGTTGTTGCTTTTGCTTCTTCTTTATTGTTTCATACGATTCTATTATAGCACGATTTTGCATAATGAGAGTTTTTTTCTGCTTATGGGGGCAATCAGCTTTCTTATAGAATGGAAAATTGTATTTTTTTCAATGAAAACTGTTGAAAACGCATGAAAAAAAGTGTGTTTTCTGCAAAAAATTACAGTTTGTTTTGTGCAAAATCCGCAAAAACAGCTTGTTTTTCAGGGAAGCTTTGGAGGAAAAGTCAGCATACGAAAATTTTGCATACAAATTGTAAGAATATAATGGAAATGCGTTCTTTTTATAGGGACATTTGTCTATTGAATTTCGGGGAAGTTCTCAGTAAGATGGAAGAACCATTCTCAGAAAAAAGGAGGACAATCAGAATGAAAAAAGCAGTGGTAACGGTACTTGGTCAGGATAAGGTGGGCATCACGGCAAAGATTTGTGGTGTTCTGGCAGAAACAAATATCAATATCCTTGATATTTCCCAGACCATTGTTGGGGGATATTTTAATATGGTGATGGTGGTTGATATCACCGAGGCGAAGGACACATTTGAGGAAACAGCCGAAAAGCTGTATGCAGTCGGGGAAGAGCTTGGGATGAAAATCAAAATTCAGCATACAGAGATTTTTGATGCGATGCACCGCATTTAAGGGAGGCTGCGAGAATGATTACAAGGAATGAAATTCTGGAAACCAACAGCATGATTTCTGACATGAATCTGGATGTCAGAACCATTACGATGGGCATTAGTCTGTTGGATTGCGCAGATGCAGATATCGATAAATTTAATGAAAAGGTATACAAAAAAATCACAACCTACGCAAAGGATTTGGTGAAGGTTGGGGATGAGCTGGCGAAGGAATACGGTGTGCCTGTAGTAAACAAGAGAATTTCCGTAACACCCATCGCGATTGCGGCGGCAGGCTGCAAAAATGCGGATTCCTATGTGAGCATTGCTCAGACACTGGACAAGGCAGCGCAGGAGGTTGGCGTAAACTTCATCGGCGGCTTTTCCGCGCTGGTGCAGAAGGGCTATACCGAAAGTGATAAAATCTTGATTGATTCCATTCCGGAGGCACTGGCAGTGACAGAAAGAGTCTGTGCTTCTGTGAATATCGGGACTTCCAGAAACGGACTGAACATGGACGCAGTGAAGAAGATGGGCGAGATTATTGTGGAAACAGCGGAACGCACGAAGGACAACGAATGTATCGGCTGCGCGAAGCTGGTTGTATTCTGTAATGCAGTGGAGGACAACCCCTTTATGGCAGGCGCATTCCATGGCGTTGGGGAGGCAGACCGCTGTATCAATGTCGGTGTCAGCGGTCCCGGCGTGGTAAAACGTGCGCTGGAGGAGGTCAGAGGGGCTGACTTTGAAACCGTATGCGAAACCGTAAAGCGGACAGCCTTCAAGATTACCCGTGTGGGTCAGCTGATTGCGAAGGAAGCGGCAAAGAGATTGGATACACCTTTTGGTATCATTGACCTTTCTCTGGCACCGACCCCTGCGGTTGGGGACAGCATTGCGGAAATCTTCCAGGAAATGGGTCTGGAGGAAGCAGGCGCACCCGGCACAACGGCAGCACTGGCACTTCTGAATGACAATGTGAAAAAGGGTGGTGTCATGGCATCCTCTTATGTTGGCGGCCTGAGCGGCGCATTTATTCCCGTCAGCGAGGATCATGGGATGATTGATGCCTGCGAAAAGGGTGCGTTGACATTGGAAAAGCTCGAAGCGATGACCTGCGTATGTTCCGTTGGTCTGGATATGATTGCTCTGCCCGGGGATACCTCTGCGGCAACGCTTTCCGGTATCATTGCGGATGAAGCGGCGATTGGTATGGTGAACAATAAGACAACGGCGGTGCGCCTGATTCCCGTGATCGGTAGAAAGGAAGGCGAAAGCGTGGAATTCGGCGGTTTGCTGGGCTATGCGCCTATTATTCCGGTAAATCGTTTCAGCTGTGAAAAATTTGTGGCAAGAGGCGGCAGAATTCCTGCACCCATCCACAGCTTTAAGAACTAAAAAATAAAGTAGAAAACAGATAAAATTAGGGTTGACTTACTGGACAATGCTTGCTATAGTATTCAAAAAAATGCATTAAAATTTTTTTTAACACTTACAAAAGACTTTACAAAAGACAAGGAAACGGAGTGAAGAAGAATGAGCAAGCTACAGACACCATTCAGATATGACTTTGTTGGGAGCTTTTTGCGTCCCGAAAAGCTGAAGCAGGCAAGAGCCGACTTTGAAGCAGGAAAAATCAACAAGGAGCAGCTGACCGCAGTGGAGAATGACTGCATTCGCGGACTGGTTGCAAAGCTGAAGGAGATTGGTTACCATGTGATTACAGACGGGGAATTCCGCAGAGCAACATGGCATCTTGATTTTATGTGGGGCTTTGCCGGCGTGGAGCACAAAAAGACCGTAGAGGGCAATCAGACCTTTGACGCAGAAGCGGCAATGATTGATGATACCTTTATGACAGGAAAAATTTCTGTGAAGAATCATCCCTTCGTGGAGCATTTTAAATTTCTGAAGCAGTTTGAGGATGAAAATACCGTTGCGAAGCAGACAATTCCTTCCCCCTGTCAGTTTTATGCGTTCTTTACAGGGGCAGAAACACTGGATAAGACGCTGGAAATTTACGACACAGAAGAAGCATTTGCAAAGGACGTTGTGAAGGCCTACAGCGAATTTGTGCAGGAAATTTATGCGGCAGGCTGCAGAAACCTGCAGTTTGATGACTGTGTCTGGGGCGGTATGGTAAACCCTGAGCTGGCAGTGGCACTGACAGGCAGAGAGGGTGCAGCACTGGAAAGCTATAAAAAGACGGTTCTGGAACTGAACAATCAGGTGATTGCACAGGCACCCAAGGATCTGATTATCAATACACACGTTTGCAGAGGAAACTATCATTCTACATATTTCAGCTCCGGTGCGTATGATGGCGTTGCAGACCTGCTGTTCGGCGAGGAAAACGTAAACGCATATTATCTGGAATATGATGATGAAAGATCCGGCGGCTTTGCACCTCTGGCAAAAATGACAGGGGAAAAGAAGGTTGTTCTGGGTCTGGTTACAACAAAGACACCCGAACTGGAGGATAAGGCAAAAATTATTGCAAGAATCCATGAGGCGGAAAAATATATTCCTCTGGATCGTCTGTATCTGAGCCCCCAGTGTGGGTTTGCATCCTGCGAAATCGGCAATAAGCTGACAGAGGAAGAGCAGTGGGCAAAGCTGAAGTTGGTAAAGGAAATTGCCGAAGAGGTTTGGGGGAAATAAGGGTGGTTGCCTACCCCTAAGTCGAAAACGGGTTTTTGAAAATAAAATATGGTAAAAATAAAATCAGTCGGGACGAGGTTTCGACTGATTTTTTATATGGAAAATTTTTTAAAAAAATTGCATTCTCCTATTGACCTAAAGTTAGCTTTAGGTAGTATGATGGGAAATGTAAAAAAGAAGAACGAGAAAGGGAGTGTAAGGAACGATGTATATTGAAAATATGAAAGGACCGGAGGATGTAAAAAAACTGACTTTGGAGCAATTACCCGTACTGGCGGAAGAAATGCGCCATGCACTTTTGATTCGAGCAAGCAAGCATGGGGGTCATTTTGGCCCTAACTTTGGTATGGTAGAGGCAACGATTGCACTGCATTATGTATTTGATTCCCCGAAGGATAAAATTGTTTATGACGTATCTCATCAGAGCTATCCGCACAAGATGCTGACAGGCAGAAAGGATGCGTATCTGTATGAAGAAAAATATGATGACGTATCCGGCTACAGCAATCCGCACGAAAGCGAGCATGATTTCTTTACGGTAGGGCATACGTCCACATCTGTTAGTCTGGCGGCAGGGCTTGCAAAGGCAAGAGACCTGAAGGGCGAGGACGGCAATGTAATCGCAGTGATCGGTGACGGCTCTCTGAGCGGCGGCGAAGCACTGGAGGGTCTGGATTATGCGGCAGAGCTGGACAGCAATTTTATTATTGTGGTAAATGATAATGATATGTCCATCGCGGAAAATCATGGTGGTCTGTATCAGAATCTAAAACTGCTGCGAGAAACAAGCGGACAGGCAGAGTGCAATTTGTTCAAGGCATTTGGTCTGGATTATATTTATGTAGATAAGGGAAATGACACAGCGGCGCTGATTGATGCGTTCAAGCAGGTGAAGGACAGCAAAAAGCCTGTTGTGGTGCATATCAATACACTGAAAGGGAAGGGCTACGCGCCTGCGGAGCAAAACAAGGAGCGTTGGCATTTCAGCGGCCCCTTTGACATTGAAACAGGGAAGCCCTTATATGCCGGCGGCGAGGAAGGTTATGAAGAAATTACTTGCAAGTATTTGCTGGATAAGATGAAAAAAGACCCTTCCGTGGTTGCGATTACCTCCGGTACACCTGGGGTTATGGGCTTTACCAAGAGCAAACGCGAAGAAGCAGGGAAGCAGTTTGTGGATGTTGGCATTGCGGAGGAAACGGCGGTTGCATTGGCATCCGGCATTGCGGCAAACGGCGGCAAGCCTTTTTATGGGGTGTACAGCACATTTGTGCAGAGAGCCTTTGACCAGATTTCGCAGGATCTGTGCATCAACAATAACCCTGCAACGATTGTTACCTTCTTGGGTTCTGTTTATGGCATGAATGACGTGACACATCTTGGGTTGCAGGATATTCCCATGCTGGGGAACATCCCGAATCTGGTTTACCTTGCGCCTGTAACAAAGGAGGATTATCTGGCTATGCTGGATTGGAGCATGGAGCAGAGAGAGCATCCTGTTGCAATCAAACTGCCGGGCGGCAAGCTGATTTCTGATGGCAAGGCTGTGACAAAGGACTTTGGTAAGCTGAACAAATATGAAGTAACACAGGAAGGCAGCAAGGTGGCTGTGATTGGTCTGGGTGCGTTTTATGGACTGGGACAGGCTGCGGCGGATTTGTTGCAGGAAAAAACGGGCACACAGGCAACGGTTATCAATCCTTATTATATTACAGGGGTAGATACAGGGCTGCTGGAAGGACTGAAAAAGCATCATTCTGTTGTGGTCACACTAGAGGATGGAATTCTGGACGGCGGTTTCGGTGAAAAAATCGCAAGATTCTATGGAGAATCTGATGTAAAAGTGCTGAATTTCGGCTTGAGGAAGGAATTTCTTGACAGATACAATCCCGAAGACGTTATGAAGGAAAACCATCTGACTGCAGAGCAGATTGCGGAGGATATACTGGCGGTGCTGAAATAACATAGAAGAGGGTATAAAAAGGCGGCTTTGATTCCTAGGGAAAAAGGGCTGCCTTTTCCTTATTTTGAGGGGAAGGAAAAAATATCGAAAAAAGGTGAAAAAAGGTGTTGACATTTTGTGTTAAGCGTGTATAATAAATAAATGTCGCTGCACGAAAGCAGTCGGAAAAAGAGTATAGGCATTGGTCAACAGCGAATGTTTGAAAAGAAAAACATTGACAAGCGGGACTGCGGATGATATACTGATATCCGCTGACATAAACAGCGAAAACAAGCACAGAAAAATAAATAAAAAGTGCTTGACAAACGGAATGATACTTGATAAAATATCATTCGCTGTCGAAAAAACAGCAAACAAAATCGAATCAGGTATGAAAAATAATACTTGACAAGAAAATGAAGATTTGATAAAATAATCTTCGCTGCTGAAAAGCAGA
>OGHO01000061.1_pt1 | contig 134403 bp, 102 predicted proteins | sample 1571421 | NCBI WGS metagenome assembly OGHO01 (sample SAMEA2581937, study PRJEB24529) | metagenome | biome: Human gut stool | place: China | collected 2011
CGCAACCGTAACGGATCGCCGCATGGGCGATCACTTCGTTGCCTTTCATCAGTTTTACCTCTTTCTCTGCCATAGCTTACTCGATTTTTTGACGATAAACCGTGATGACGCTGTCCGGGCAAATCACCGCACACGAAGCGCAGCCTATGCAGGCGTCGGGATTTGCCATCCGGGCCACGGGGTAGCCCTTGCTGTTCACCTCAGCCGACATGCCCAGCACATTGCACGGACACGAAGCGACGCACACTCCGCATCCTTTGCAGCGTTCCTTATCGACAACGACTGTTCCTTTTATTTTAGCCATAAGCCGTAGTTTTGTTAAGTTCCTTACAAATATATAAAAAAATCCCGAAGATTCTAAACGAATGCAACAAATCTTATCACGAAAAACGGATAAGTGAAAGCAGTGCGGCCGGAATCCAGCATCCCGAACGCACTGCACACAAAACATTTCGGAGGTTTTATTCCGCCTTGGGATCGGGTCCGTATTTATTTTCGCCCCTATGGCCGCCGATGCAGAACCAGACGAGGAAAAAGAGGCTCCACACGGAAAAGACCAGCATTACTGCAAGATAGCGATTCCGGCGCATCCGCAAAAAAAGACAGCCTTTTCGGGCTGTCTTTCAATCGAACGCGGACGGCGGCTACTCCTCGAAGGAGTGGATCACCACGCCGGAGCGGAGTTTCGGTTCGAACCACGTCGTCTTCGGAGGCATGATGTTGCCCGTGTCGGCGATGTTGATGAGCTGCTGCATCGAGACGGGGTAGAGGGCGAAAGCCGCCTTCATCTCGCCGCTGTCCACGCGGCGTTTCAGCTCGCCCAGACCGCGGATGCCGCCCACGAAGTCGATCCGCTTCGAAGTGCGCAGGTCTTTGATGTCCAGAATCCGGTCCAGCACCAGATTCGACAGCACCGTGACGTCCAACACCCCGATCGGGTCGTTGTCGTCGTAAGTGCCGGGCTTGGCCGTCAGGCTGTACCAACGGCCGTCGAGGTACATCGAGAAGTTATGCAGTCCCGAAGGGCGGTACTCCTCGGCGCCCTTGTCCTCGACGGTGAAGTTTTCGGCCAGCTTTTCGAGCAGCTGGGCGGAGGTCAGACCGTTCAGGTCCTTCACCACGCGGTTGTAGTCGATGATGCGTAGCTGGCCCGCGGGGAAGGTCACGGCAAGGAAGTAGCAGTACTCCTCACGCCCCGTATGGTCGGGATTCCTGCGCTGGCACTCCTGTCCCACACGCGCCGCGGCGGCCGTGCGGTGATGGCCGTCGGCGACGTACAGCGCCGGAATATCCTTGAAAATCTCCGTAATGCGGTCGTTGGTCTTCCTGTCACGGATAACCCACAATTTGTGTCCGAAGCCGTCGGCGGCTGTAAAATCGTACTCAGGAGCGTTGTTTTCCACCACGCCGGCCACGATGGCGTCGATCTCGGCGTTGTCGGGGTAGGCGAAGAACACCGGTTCGATATTGGCTTTCTGGTTGCGGACGTGGATCATGCGGTCCTCCTCCTTGTCGGGACGCGTCAGTTCGTGCTTCTTGATCGCCCCCGAGAGGTAGTCCTCGAAATGGCAGCACATCGCAAGGCCGTACTGCGTGCGGCCCTCCATCGTCTGCGCATATATATAGTAGTACTCTTCGGGGTCCTGCCGCAGCCAGCCCTCGGACTGCCAGCGGCGGAAATTCTCGACCGCCTTGTCGTAAACGGGTTGCGAATGCTCGTCGGCGATAGGCTCGAAGTCGATCTCGGGTTTGATGATGTGCAGCAGCGAGCGTTCGGTGGCTTCGGACTTCGCCTCGGCGGAGTTGAGTACGTCGTAGGGACGCGAAGCCACCTCGGAGGCATGCTCCTTCGGGGGACGGACTGCGCGGAAAGGTTTTATTCTAACCATAATGCATCGGTTGTTTTAAGGCGAAAAAGCGGGTCCGTCATATGAGATATGCGCACCCGCCTTTTCGCACGGTTGGTTTCTATTTGTTGACCTGGAAACGGGTGTTGCCGTTTTTCAGGAAGTCCACGATCTGGTTGGCGGCCGCGAGTCCCGCGTTGACATTGGCCTCGGCGGTCTCGGCGCCCATCTTCTTCGCCGTGGCGAAAACCCGCTTGCCGAACTTCTCGTCCAGCTCGGCCTGGTTGCCGGCGGCGATGTCGGTGATGTATTTCAGGTCCTCGCGCTCGGTCATGGCACGCACGACGCCCTCCTCGTCGATCACCTCCTTGCGGGCGGTGTTGACCAGCGTGGCGCCCTTGGGCATCGACATCATCAGGTCGTAGCCGATCGAGCCTTTCGTCTCCGTCGTGGCGGGAATGTGCAGCGACAGGAAGTCGGAAACGCGGTACAGTTCCTCGACCGTCGCCACCTTCTTCACGCCGTCGGCCTCGAAGACCGCCCCGTCGGTGATGAACGGATCGTACGCAACAACATGCATGCCCAACGCCTTGCCCTTGCGGCCCACCAGCCTGCCGACGTTGCCGTAGGCATGGATGCCGAGGGTCTTGCCCTGGATTTCCGTGCCCGTGCCCGGCGTGAACCGGTTGCGCGACATGAAGACCATCATGGCCAGCGCCAGTTCGGCCACGGCGTTGGAGTTCTGGCCCGGGGTGTTCATCACCACGATGCCCCGCGCCGAAGCCGCCGCGAGGTCCACGTTGTCGTAACCCGCGCCGGCGCGGACCACGATCTTCAGGTTCTTCGCCGCGGCGATGACCTCGGCGGTCACCTTGTCGCTGCGGACGATCAGCGCGTCGACGTCGGCCACGGCTTCGAGCAGCTGGCTCTTGTCGGTGTATTTTTCGAGCAGCGCCAGTTCGTATCCGGCGTCCTCGACGATCTTACGGATTCCGTCCACGGCCTTTTTGGCGAAGGGCTTTTCCGTTGCAACCAGTATTTTCATAGTTTCGATCAATGACGTGAAATAAATATCCTCTTCTCTTTTTGTCTCCCGCATCAGCGGGACGATGGTCGGACACATCGGGGTTATTTCTTATGCGCCTCGGCGAACTCCCGCATGCAGGCCACCAAAGCCTCGACGCTCTCCTTCGGCAGGGCGTTGTAGCACGACGCGCGGAAGCCGCCCACCAGGCGGTGGCCCTTGATGCCGACCATGCCGCGGCTCTTGGCGAACTCCATAAACTCGGGAGCCAGCTCCTCGCAGCCCTCAGCCATCACGAAGCAGATGTTCATCAGCGAACGGTCCTCCTTTTCGACCGTTCCGCGGAAGAGCGGGTTGCGGTCGATCTCGTCGTAGAGCAGCGCGGCCTTCTCTTTGTTGCGGCGGTAGATTTCGTCGACGCCGCCGATCGACTTGAGCCACTTCAGGGTCTCCTTCAGGACGTAGATCGGGAACACGGGAGGGGTGTTGAACATCGAGTTGTTCTCGACGTGAGTGCGGAACGACATCATCGTCGGCAGGTCGCGGACGATCCTGTCCAGCATGTCCTCGCGGATGATGGCGAACGCCACGCCCGCGGGAGCCAGGTTCTTCTGCGCGCCGCCGTAGATCATGGCGTATTTCGAAACGTCCACCGGGCGCGAGAGGATGTCCGAAGACATGTCGGCGATCAGGGGCACGGGCGACGAGAGGTCCTCGTGGTACTCCGTGCCGTAGATCGTATTATTAGAGGTGATATGCACATAGTCCAGGTCGGCGGGAATGGCGAAACCCTTGGGGATATAGGTGAAGTTCCTGTCCTCGGACGAAGCCAGCACTTCCACTTCGCCGTAACGTTTCGCCTCCTTGATGGCCTTCTTGGCCCAGACACCCGTATTCACATAACCGGCCTTCTTACCCAGGAAGTTGGCGGGAATTTCGAAGAAGTAGGTACTTGCACCGCCCCCCAGATAGATGATCTTGTAGTTGTCGGGAATGTGGAGCAACTCGCGGAAAAGAGCGTCGGCCTCGGCCATCACGTCGTCGAAATCCTTCGTCCGGTGCGAGATCGAGAGCAGCGAAAGACCCGATCCGTTGAAGTCGAGAATTGCCTTGGCTGCATTTTCGATGACCTCGTCCGCCAGAATGGAAGGTCCCGCATTGAAATTGTGCTTTTTCATAATAATTCGTATGTGATTTGAATGATCTGACTCCTAACTGTTAGTTTACTAACACAAATATAAATAAAAAAATTTCATAAATACAAATATAGCCAAATAAATTTCAATCCGCAGGAAGAATGCGTCTCTTTTTGGATTGTTTTTATTAATTTTGCCGGGAATAAACCCCGGTCCCGGACAGGGCGGCCCGGCGGAACGGACAAATCCGGCTCCGCCACCGGTTTGCGTTGTCCCGGCCGGAAACACAAGTTCCCGTACACATGGTAAAATCAATGACCGGCTTCGGCAAAGGCGAGGCCACACTCCGAAATAAGAAAATCACGGTCGAGATACGCTCGCTGAACTCCAAGCAGCTGGACCTCTCGCTGCGGCTCCCGGCAGTCTACCGGCAGTCGGAATACGAAATCCGCAACCTGATCGCCCGCACGATCCAGCGGGGCAAGGTCGACGTCTTCGTCTCGGTCGAGTCGCAGTCCGTCGAGACACCGGCGCGCATCAACCGCGAGGTGTTCCGCGAATACCTCCGCCAGATGAACGACACGCTTTCGTTCTCGGGCATCGACGCCGGCTACGACGCCATCCTGCCGGTGATCATGCGCCTTCCGGACGTCGTGGCGACCGAGGCCGAAGCCATCTCCGAGGAGGAGCACGCCGGGCTGATCGCAGCCGTGGAGGCCGCCGCCGCGCAACTCGACGCCTTCCGGGCGCAGGAAGGCGCCATCCTGATCGCCGACCTGCTGCGCCGCGTGGAGCTGATCGAACAGTACCGGGAGGAGGTCGTGCCCTTCGAGAAAGCCCGCACCGAGACCGTCAAGGCCCGCATTCTGGACAACCTCTCGAAACTGGCCGTCGACGTGGACCGCAACCGCCTGGAGCAGGAGATGATCTTCTACCTCGAAAAACTCGACATCACCGAGGAGAAGGTGCGCCTCACGAACCACTGCAACTACTTCCGCGAAGTGGCCTCTTCGGAGGAGGGCGCAGGGCGCAAGCTGGGCTTCATCGCGCAGGAGATGGGCCGCGAAATCAACACGATGGGTTCGAAGGCCAACGAGCCGAACATCCAGATTCTCGTGGTCAAGATGAAGGACGAGCTGGAGAAGATCAAAGAACAGGTGTTGAACATATTGTAGAAATATCCGGACGGATTCCGGCTGACAACCCGGTCGCATGCGATAAGCCCCTCCCGAGGGAGGGTTTTGGGGCGGGGTCAGACTTGTAAACGACGCCAACGGCGGCGACAACAACAGGAGACCGGGTTGCTAACCGACATAAAATCAATCGCCATCTGATTATGGGTAAGGTAATCATATTCTCGGCCCCGAGCGGCTCGGGCAAAACCACTATCGTCCACCGGTTGCTGGAACGCTATCCGCAGTTCGAATTTTCCATCTCGGCGACCAGCCGCGCCCCCCGCGGCCAGGAGCGCGACGGGGTGGACTACTACTTCCTCTCGCACGGGGAGTTCATGCAGGCCGTGGCCGAAAACCGCTTCGTGGAGTGGGAGGAGGTCTACAAGGGGACCTGCTACGGCACGCTGCGCTCGGAGGTGGAGCGCATCTGGGCCAAGGGCCATGTGATCGTCTTCGACGTCGACGTGGTCGGCGGCATCAACCTCAAGCGCATCTTCGGCGACGAGGCCTGCTCGGTGTTCATCATGCCGCCTTCGGTCGAGGAGCTGCGCCGACGACTCGAAGGCCGCGGCACGGACGCCCCGGAGGTGATCGACCGCCGCGTGGCCAAGGCCGAATTCGAACTGACGAAAGCCCCCGAGTTCGACCACGTGGTGGTCAACGACTGCCTCGACGAGGCCGTGTGCGGCACGTGCAGCATCCTCGACCAATTCATCGCACGGTAGGATGAAACGGGTCATGCTCTATTTCGGGTCGTTCAACCCCGTGCACAAAGGCCACATCGCGCTGGCGGAATACGTCGTCGGGCAGGGTCTCTGCGACGAAGCCGTGCTGGTCGTTTCGCCCCAAAGCCCCTATAAACAGGCCGCGGAACTGGCTCCCGAGATGGACCGTTTCGAAATGGCCGAAATCGCCTGCGCAGCTTCGGCATATCCGGATAGAATCAAACCTTCGGTCGTGGAGTTCCTGCTGCCGAAGCCCTCATACACAATAGATACCCTGCGTTACCTAAAGGAAAATTTCGGATCGGAGATGCAGTTCTCGATCCTGATGGGCAGCGACCAGATCGCACGCCTCCCGGGGTGGAAGGAGTATGAACGGATCCTCGAATACCCGGTTTACGTCTACCCGCGGCGCGGCGAACCGGCGGAAGGATTCGAAGGACGCATCACGCCGCTGACGGACGCCCCGTTGCAGGACTTCGCCTCGACCGACGTGCGCGACCGCATCGGGCGGGGCGAGGACGTCGCCACCATGCTCGACGAAGGCGTCGCCGCCTACATCCGCCGCAAGGGACTGTGGAGTCCCGCGACGCGCATCGCGGCCCTCGGGGCGCAGATCGCCGCCGAACCCGAAAACACGGCGCTCTACGTCGAGCGCGGAAAACTCCACTACCGGATGGGCGAGTGGGGTCCGGCGCTCAACGACTTCAACGCCGCACTGCGCATCGACGCGGAGCACGTCGAAGCCAAGGAGTTCGCCCGGATGGTGCAGGAGATACTGGAATTCCGATACAAAGACATATACAACCCCTGAAATGACACGTTTGAAGATAGCCCTCCTGGCGGGCGGAGACTCGCCCGAACGGGGAATCGCCCTTCAGAGCGCCGCCCAGATCGAGGCGGCCCTCGACCACTCGAAATACGACATCACGGTCGTAGACCTCCACCGCCGCGACTGGCACTACACGGCCCCCGACGGGCGGCAGTGGCAGGTCGACAAGAACGACTTCTCGATCACCGTCGACGGCGTTCACATAGTCTTCGATTATGCCCTTATCATCATTCACGGCACACCGGGAGAGGACGGCAAACTGCAAGGCTACCTCGACATGATGGGCGTTCCCTATTCGTCGTGCTCGATGACCTCGTCGGTCATCACCTTCGACAAGATCACCACCAAACGCACGCTCGCGGGCCGTGTCAACCTGGCCCGCGAGGTGTTCCTGCGCCGCGGCGAAGCGTTCGACCCGGCGCAGATCATCGCCGAACTGGGAATGCCCCTGTTCGTGAAACCCAACGCCAACGGCTCGTCGTTCGGCGTGACGAAGGTGCACGCCCCGGAGGAGCTTCCGGCGGCCGTCGAAGCGGCATTCGCCCAGGGTGACGAGATTCTGATCGAGGAGTGCGTCACGGGCCGCGAAATGGGCTGCGGAATGCTCGTCGCCGGCGGGAGGGAGTATGTTTTCCCGATCACGGAGATCGTTTCCAAGAAAGATTTCTTCGACTACCAGGCCAAGTACACCGAAGGCTATTCGGACGAGATCACCCCGGCGGACATCACCCCGGAGGTGAAGGCCGAGTTGAACCGCATGACCCGCGAGGCGTACCGCACCTGCCGCTGCTCGGGCGTCGTAAGGGTGGACTTCATCGTCACCCCCGAGGGCGTGCCCTATTTCATCGAGCTGAACTCGATTCCCGGCATGAGCGCCGGAAGCATCGTCCCCAAGCAGGCCCGCGAAATGGGTATGTCGCTCGGGGAACTCTACGACATCATCATCGCCGACACCTGCCGCAAATGATCGAGATAGACGACAAAATCGTAAGCGCCGACCTGCTGCGCGAATGTTTCGCCTGCGACATCGCGCAGTGCAAAGGGATCTGCTGCGTCGAAGGCAACGCCGGGGCGCCGCTCGAAGCCGACGAGGTGGAGATCCTCGAACGCGAATACCCCAATTACAGGCCCTACATGACGGCGGAAGGCATCGGGGCCGTCGAACGGCAGGGATTCATGGTCGTCGACGAGGACGGCGACCTGACGACACCGCTGGTCAACGGAGCCGAGTGCGCCTATACCTACACGGAGAACGGCGTGACGCTCTGCGCCATCGAAAAGGCGTGGGCCGAAGGCAGGACCCCGTTCCGCAAGCCGATTTCGTGCCACCTCTATCCGATCCGCGTGATGCGTTTTTCGAACGGCACGGTGGGGCTCAACTACCACCGCTGGTCGGTGTGCGCCCCGGCCCGCCGGTGCGGCGCCAGGCTGGGCATCCCGGTCTACAAAGCCCTCCGGGAACCGATCGTCCGCCGTTTCGGCGAGGAATTCTACAAGGCGCTGGAAGCCGCCGAAGAACTGATCAGACAACAATAAGAGAAATAAGAGACTATGAAAAAATACATCCTTACCTGCATCGCCCTCTCGATGGTCTTCACCGCAATGGCCCGCAAGCCCAAAAACTCACGGACGGCCGACGCAGCGGCCCGCGAAATTGCCGCGGCCGATTCGCTCCGCTCGGTGGCGTTGCGGCAGGCCGCGCTGATCGACTCGCTGCAAAGCATCGTCCTCGTCGCAGACCGCACGGCCGGAGAGACAGAGGCCCCGGAACCCGCACCGGTCATCGACCCGGAGCAGGCCGCAGCGGATTCGGTGGCGGCGCTGCGCCTGCGCCTCCGTCCCACGAAAATCGAGTCCATCTTCGACACCAACGGCCTGACCGTGCTCGACACCCTGGCCACGGAAAACGACGCCGTGCAGGTGATACTGTACAGCAACAACAGCTGGAAATACATCCTCAACCGCGAGGTGGCCAAAGACAGCACGATTTTCGAGAAATACTGGGACACGACGACGCTCTTTCCCTACAAGGAGGTCGACATGTCGGGAATGCCCAAATCGGTGGTGATCGACCTCGTCGACTCGCTGACCAGCTACCATTGCCCCTATCAGGGTTCGGTACACCCGCGCGGCAAATACGGCCCGCGGCGCCGGCGCCAGCACCAGGGCGTGGACCTGCCGCTGAAGATGGGCGATCCGGTATACGCCACCTTCTGCGGCCGCGTGCGCATCTCGCAGTACAACAAGGGCGGCTACGGCAATCTGGTGATCATCCGCCACGACAACGGGCTGGAGACCTATTACGGCCACCTGTCGGAACGTCTGGTGGAACCCGACCAGTGGGTCGAGGCGGGGCAGATCATCGGTCTGGGCGGTTCGACGGGCCGTTCGACGGGTCCCCATCTCCATTTCGAAACCCGTTACTACGGGCAGTCGTTCGACCCCGAACGCCTGATCGACTTCAAGAACGGAACGCTGAGCCGCGAGACCTTCCTCCTGAAGAAGTCGTTCTTCAGCATCTACTCCAACGCCGGGCAGGATTTCGAAGACGAGATCGCCAACGAGGAGCAGGACAAGAAGGAAGCCGCCGAGAAGGCCGCCATGAAATACTACAAGATCCGTTCGGGCGACACGCTGGGCGGCATCGCCCGCCGCTACGGAACGACCGTGACGAACCTCTGCCGCCTGAACGGCATCAAGTCGACCACCGTGCTGCGCATCGGACGCTCGCTACGGGTGCGATAGGGCAGTCCCCGATACAGAAACCGCCGGAACTTTCGAAAAAGTCCGGCGGTTTTCCTATTCGGACGCAAACGGCGTCGCTTCGTCCCGAAGCCCCAAAAAACGATTCCCGGCCCCGGGCGCAGAACCGGATGAGAAGCCAGGCGGCTATCCTCCCGCCCCCCCCCAAATCCCGCTTCTTAAGCGGGCGGGCGCAGAACCGGATGACAAGCGTCCCGAAGCCACCGTCCGCCCCTAAAACCCGCCTTTTAGGCGGGCGGGCGCAGAACCGGACAGGAAGCCGGAAGACTTGCCCATCGCTCCCTAAAACCCGTCTTTTAGACGGGTTTCTTGCGCTGAACGGCGTCGATGGCATCGATCACCGCACCGCGGAAGCCCTTGCGCTCCAGTTCGGCAACGCCCGCGATCGTCGTTCCGCCGGGCGAGCAGACGGCGTCCTTCATCGCACCGGGATGCTGCCCCGTGGCGAGCTGCAATTTCCCGGTCCCGACGATCATCTGGCCCGCCATGCGGTAGGCGTCGGCGCGCGCAACGCCGTGCTTGACGGCAGCGTCCCCGAGCGCCTCGATGAACATGGTGACGAACGCCGGGCCGCAGCCGCAGACGGCACTCGATATGCCGAGCAGGGCGGTGTCCATCGGCAGGACGAGGCCGATCTTCGAAAAGAGCGCCTCCACCTGCCGCCACTCCCCGTCCGAAAGCGAATGGCGGCGTTCGCAGACGACGATGCCTTCGCAGACCGAAACGGGCGTGTTGGGAACGGTACTCAAATGGTGCGTGCCGGGGGCGAGCATCCGCTCGTAATCGTCGAACGTGACGCCCGCGGCCACCGAAACGACGATCTTACCCGCCAGTTGTTCCCGTACGGGCGTAAGCACCGCTTCGACCTGGTAGGGCTTCACGGCGACGACCACCAGATCGGCGAACGCGACGAGCGCCGCCGCATCGTCGAAAGCCCGGAAGCCCTGCGGCTCCGTATTGCGCTGCAATTTCGCACGGTCGCGCGCGCACGCGCCAATGTCGCCGGGCCGCACGGCCCCCGAGCGGACAAACCCGCCCGCCATGGCCTGCGCCATATTTCCGAATCCGATAAAACCGATTTTCATATAAGTCTGGTATAATTTATCATTCGTGCAGCAACCACTCATAAAACGGGCTTCTTAAGCCCGCGCCGGCCGAATATCAACGAACCGACGCGCACCATCGTCGAACCGCACTCGACAGCCAGCGGATAGTCGTGCGACATGCCCATCGACAGCGTGTTGAACCGCGGCCCGAAGTAGGGTTGCAGCAGCTCGAAACAGCGTTTCAGCTCCATGAAATCACGGCGTATCGCCCCGCCGTCGTCGGTATTGGTGGCAATGCCCATCACGCCCCGCACGCAGACGTTCGGCATGCGGGCAAACGGGGCCGTGCGGACGTACTCCATCAGCCCGGCCATGTCCCAGCCCGTCTTGGTCTCCTCCTCGGCGACGCGGATCTCCAGGAGGATTTCGAGCGTCCGCCCGCACTTGGCCGCCTCGCGCTGGATCGCCTCGGCCAGCCTCGCGCTGTCGACCGAATGGATCAGCGCGACGAACGGGGCGATGTATTTGATCTTGTTGGTCTGCAGGTGGCCGATCATATGCCACTCGATGTCCTTGGGCAGTGCTTCGTGTTTTTCGCGCAGTTCCTGCGGGCGGCTCTCGCCGAAAACGCGGTGGCCGGCGTCGTAGGCCTCGCGGATCGCCTCCGCGGGGTGGGTTTTCGACACGGCGACCAGCGTGACGCCCCCGGGAAGCGTCGAGCGCACGAACGACAGTTGACAAGCTATATCCGACATTGGTCTTTCAGTTTTACCCGGTAAAAATACGCAAAATTCGTACAACGTGAAACAGACCCGGGAAAAATCCGGGCCTGCGACTCGTTTTTCTGCCCGAAAACCCTATTTCGCCACGACGATCTCCGAGCAGCCGAACTCCCCGGGAAGCGTCCGCTGCGTCTTCTTCAGCGCATCGTAGACGTGAATGCGGCGCGTGCCGTCCGCCTCGCACAGCAGGTAGATTTCCAGCGAATCCTTATCGGGAGCGTACTCCGTGACCGAAAGCGCCGTGCCCGGAACTTCGGCCAGCGTCTCGCCGAAAGCGCCGTCACCGGCAGCGTTGAACAGCCGCAGCTGCGTTTTGCCCCCGACCGAAACGGCATAGCCGCCCACCTGGTACAGTTTTTCCGGCTCGTCGGCCGGGGCGGCCACAGTCCGGAAGGGAATCATCGCATCGGCCCCGACGGCTTCGCCCGACCCCGATCCGCCGTAGACCCTCAACACCAGCGGAGCGCACGTCCCGTCGGCGTTGCGCTGCGCCAGCAGCAGTTCGGAACCGACCCGCACGAACGGCTGCACGGCCAGCGTCTGCACGACCTCCCCGGGTATCTGCCAGGAGACCGGGGAGACGGGCGAAGTGCGGGTCACGGTTTGCGTGGTCAGCGTCAGCCGCCCGGAATCGTAGTTCAGGAATCCCACGGAAGAGTCGGAAACCAGCCCGGCAAACAAATAATCGCCGAACCCGAAGTCGTTCCAGTACTTCATCGTCAGATCGACACCCACCGCCGAACCGGAGTACAGGCCGTAAATCCAGCCCGAGCCGGGAACGCCCACCGGGCAGGCGATTCCCCGACCGACGCCGAGCGTTTTGACCGGCGTTACGCCGCCCGTCGCCGGGTCGATCCAGTCGACGCGGGTTTCGTCCGTATCGAAAACCGAAAGGCCGTAGAGCGCCGCCTCCCCGGGCTGCCCGTCGGCGACCCGGATCTTGCCCAGCGGCATCATCCTGCCCCGGCGGAGCAACAGCACCCGGACCGTCGAAGCGGGGTAGTGCCCCGGGGCCAGGAAGGTGATGCCCGTGGCCGTCCGCGACGAGACGATCCCCCGCACGCCCTTGGCGTAGCCCTCCGGAGCGAACGCCCCGGAACCGTCCGTCCAGTAGATTTCGAGCATGATTTCATCGTCGGACTCGAACCCTTCGGCCGAGACGGTCACCCCGTCGCCGGGCGTAAAGACCCACGAATCGGGCGGCATGACGACGTTCTTCACGAAAACGGGAACCCGGTTCTTATCCGAAGAACAGGCCCCGAAAATCGCCCCGGAAAGGAGCAGGAACAGAATCCTTTTCATTCAAGCATTTGAATTTCATATTTTTACCTCCGCTCCGGGGGGGGGCATTTCCGGGATATGCAGTACGCGCATCCGATCACAAAGATAGCGTTTTTCTGCCGTTTCCACATCGTTTCCCATCTTTGGGACCGGTGCCGCAACGACGCTTTCAGTAAATCGGAAGGTTTTGCCGGGCCGGACGCGCTTCCGTTTGCACCTGTCCGACTTTTTTTTGCCCGACCGCATGCAATTCGGTTTTGCATCTGTCCGACTTTTTACTATCTTTGGTGTCAAAACCCGAAAAACAATGAAAAAACTCCGATTGATTCTTGCAGCGACAGCCGTATGCGCATACGGCGCGGCGTCGGCCTGCACCAATTTCATCGTCACCCGAGGAGCTTCGACCGACGGTTCGGTGATGGTCACCTATGCGGCGGACTCCCACGCGCTCTACGGCGCGTTGTACCACACCCCCGGCGGCAAGCACAAGTCCGGGGCGATGCTGCCCGTCTACGAATGGGACACGGGCCGTTACCTGACGGACATCCCGCAGGTCAAAGAGACCTGGTCGACCATCGGCAACATGAACGAGCATTCGCTCATCATCGGCGAAACGACCTACGGAGGCCGTCCCGAACTGGAGGACTCGACGGGCCGCATGGACTACGGATCGCTGATATACATTACGTTGCAGCGGGCCAGGACCGCCCGCGAGGCCATCGGCGTGATCGCCGAGCTGGCCGACACCTACGGCTATGCGTCGAGCGGCGAGTCGTTCTCGATCGCCGACCCGAACGAGGCGTGGATCATGGAGCTGATCGGCAAGGGCTGCAAGCTCGACAAAAAGGGCCGGAACACCCGCAAAGGCATCGTCTGGGTGGCGCGCCGCATTCCCGACGGCTATGTCTCGGCCCACGCCAACCAGGCCCGCATCACCACCTTCCCGAAGGACGATCCCGAGAACTGCCTCTACTCCCCGGACGTGATCTCGTTCGCCCGTGAGATGGGTTACTACGACGGCCCGGACGCCGATTTCAGCTTCTGCGACGCCTATGCGCCGCTCGACTTCGGCGCCATGCGCGCCTGCGAAGCCCGCGTGTGGGCCTTCTTCCGCACCGTGGCCGACGACATGGACCGATACACCGACTACGCGATGGGCCACAACAAGGACAACCGCATGCCGCTGTGGGTGAAGCCCCGCGCGAAGGTGTCGCCCAAAACGGTCTTCGACTGCATGCGCGACCACTACGAAGGAACTCCGATGGACATGACCGCCGACATCGGCGCCGGAGGCCACAACTGTCCCTACCGCTGGCGCCCGATGGAGTTCGAGGTCGACGGCGTGAAGTACGTCAACGAGCGCGCCACGGCCACCCAGCAGACCGGATTCTGGTTCGTGGCGCAGGCCCGGCCCGGCGTGACGGACGACATGGGCATCCTCTGGTTCGGCGTGGACGACGCGGCCACCTCGTGCCTGACGCCGATCTTCTGCTCGGCACAGGAGGTTCCCGAGTGCTTCCGCGAGGGCAACGGCTCGATGCTCGAATATTCGCCCACGTCGGCGTTCTGGCTCTTCAACCGCACGACCAATTTCGCCTACATGCGGTATGACATGATCTCGGCGGACATCCGCAAGGTCGCGGACAAGTGGGAGAACGACATGCTCCGCAACGTGCAGGCGCTCAACGCCAAAGTCGGCAAAATGTCGCCCGGGGCACGGCGCGGCTACCTCACGGAGCTGAGCGTTTCGACGGCACAGCAGCTTTTCGACCGCTGGCAGAAACTCAATGGCTACCTGCTGGTGAAATACATGGACGGCAATGTGAAGAGCGAGCACGGCGACGTGCTGTCGTTCCTCGACGGCGACGGCGGCCCGGCGCATTTCGTCGACAACGGCAACGGCAAACAGATCCCCGGCAAGATCCAGTTCCCGGGCTACAACGAGAAGTGGAAACGCGCCGTGGCGGCCGATAACGGAGAAGTCTTAAAAGCAGTAAAATAATGCGGTACGACATCATCATCGTGGGCAGCGGCCCCGGAGGTTATGTGGCGGCGATCCGTGCCGCGCAATTAGGCAAAAAGGCGGCGCTCGTGGAGCGCGCCGAACCGGGAGGCGTCTGCCTCAACTGGGGCTGCATCCCGACCAAGGCGCTGCTCAAGAGCGCGCAGGTCTACGGATACTGCAAAAATGCGGAGCATTACGGACTGGAAGCGTCCGGAGAGATCCGGCCGAATCTGGAAAAGATCGTGGCGCGTTCGCGCGGCGTGGCCGAGACCATGTCGAAGGGCGTGCAGTTCCTGCTGAACAAGAACAACATCGACCTGATCCCCGGATTCGGGCGCCTCACGGCCCCGGGACGGCTCGACGTGAACGGCACGGAGTACGAGGCCGACCACATCGTCCTCGCCACGGGAGCCAGGCCGCGCGAAATGCCCTTCATGCCCGTAGACGGCGAGCATGTGATCTCCTCGCGGCAGGCGCTGACGCTCACGCGCCTGCCCGAATCGATGATCGTCGTAGGCTCGGGAGCCATCGGCAGCGAATTCGCGTGGTTTTACGCCGCGCTGGGCGTGCGGGTCACCATCGTCGAATACATGCCCCGCATGATGCCGCTCGAAGACGAGGAGGTGTCGAAGACCATGGAGCGCACGTTCCGCAAACTGCGCGCGACGGTGCTCACGGCAACCACGGTAAAAGCCGTGAAGGTCAATGCCGAAGGGCTTTGCGAAGTGGAGGTCGAGGGCAAAAAGGGCGCGGAGACGCTCACGGCGGAGATCGTGCTGTCGGCCGTGGGCATCAAGTCCAACATCGAAGGCATCGGACTCGAAGAGCTGGGCGTCGCCACGGAGCGCGACAAGATCGTCGTGGACGCGTTCTACCGCACCAACGTCCTGGGCATCTACGCCATCGGCGACATCGTGCCGGGTCCGGCGCTGGCGCACGTGGCTTCGGCCGAGGCCGTCTGCTGCGTGGAGTCCATCTGCGGACTCGACCCCGCGCCGGTGGACTACACGACCATTCCGTCGTGCATCTTCACACAGCCCGAGGTGGCGTCGGTCGGCATGACCGAGCGGCAGGCCGAGGAGCGCGGCATCGCCTATAAGGCAGGGCGTTTCCCCTTCACCGCATCGGGCAAGGCCACGGCGGCGGGCGACCGCGACGGATTCGTCAAACTGCTCTTCGACGCGGAGGACCGCCTGCTGGGGGCGCACATGGTCGGGGCTTCGGTGACCGAGATGCTGGCCGAGCCGACGCTAGCGCGCACGCTGGGCGCCACGGCCCACCGGATAGCCCGCACGATCCACGCCCATCCGACGATGAACGAGGGCCTCATGGAGGCCGCCGAAGCGGCGATGGGCGCGGCGATCCATCTCTGACAGCCGAACCGTCCCGATAAGCCGAACCGCCCCTGCCGCTATGTTGTGCGGCAGGGGCGGTTCGATTCAAGGCACGGTCCTTTCAAATCTTTCAGACCCGCAGCGTCACGACAAAGCGCGCGCCCTGCGTATAGGAAGTGTCGAGGCGTATCTCCCCGCCCGACTTCCGGGCGATCAGCCGACAGAGGCTCAACCCCAGCCCGAGGCCCTGCGCAAAGGGATCGGCCTTGTAGAACCGCTCGAAAACCCGTTCCGCATCCGCAGGGTCGATGCCGCAGCCCGTATCGGTCACCGAGAGGGTCAGCAGGCCGTTCCCGGCACAGCCGCAGGCGACCGTGACCGAACCCTTCGGGGTGAATTTGACGGCGTTCTTGAGCAGTTCGCGGATCAGTTCCGTCACATAGCCGCGGTGGAGCGGCACGACGATCTCCGGCCCGGCGAAATCCATCCGGTATTCGACCCCGTCCTTCGGCGGCAGGCGCTCGATCTCGGTGCGGATGAGCTGGCAGATGTCCACCGACATCTTGGGCAGCTCCGCAACCGTATTGTCCAGCTGCGAGACTTCGAGCATGTCGTTGATCAGGGCCGTGAACAACTGCGTGTTGTCGCGGATGATCTGCGCGAATTCGACGCTCTCCTCCTTCGAAAGCCCGCCTTCGGCGATCAGTTCGGCAAAACCGTTGATGGCGTTCAGCGGCGTACGGATCTCGTGGCTCATCGAACCCATGAAATCGCGTTTGAGGCGGTCGCTCTCCAGCGCCCGCTGGGATTCGATGCGCAGGTTGTGCTCCAAATGCTTGATGCGCGTGAGGTTACGCCACAGATAGATCACCGCGACGATGGCGATGGCCAGGATGACGGCAATGAACCACAGCAGGTTACGGCGTTTCTGAGCCAGCAGCAGCGCCCGGTCGCGCTCGACCTTGTCCAGCCCGTACTGCACTTCCAGTTCGCCCACGCGCTGCGCATATTGCAGCGACGCAAGGGAGTCGCGCACGGCGATCACCTCCCTATACGCGCCGCCGGCCTCCTTGTAGCGCCCCATGCGTTCGTAGAGATTCGCCCGCCGGGCATACATGTCCGCCAGCTGCGCCGACATGCCTGCGGGGCGCGAAACCAGGATCAGCGAATCGTTGTAAACCATCGCATTGGCGTAATCGCCCCAGTGTTCGTAATAGGAAACGCTGATATTGTAGAACCAGTGCCGGTCCAGCAGCATGTTGTCCTGCGACGAGGAGCTCTCCACGAAACGGCGGTAGCGGTCGTAATAGGCGCCGGCCCGCTGGCGGTCGATCAGCGGCGAGGTGCACATCGTATAGTAGCAGACCAGATAGGACATCTCCTTGGGAATGTAGGGGCGGCGGCGCACGACCTCCGGATCGAGGTAATAGGCGTCGAGCATCGCCAGGTAGTCGTCGGCGGTGCGCACCAGAGCGTCGCGGTCCCTCGTGGTGCCGTACACCGAGATCAGGCAGGTAATCAGGTTGGCGTGGAAATTCCGCCGCGCGGTGGGCCGCATCTTCGGCAGCAGGGCGGCTTCGTCGGTCCAGTAGGGGAGTCCGCGCTCCATGTGCATCCGGCCCTCGGCCGAACCGAGTTTATAGGCGGCGATGCCCTTCAGAAAGAGCTGGGAAGCCTCGTCGCAGACCGTATGCGGCGGGCTGGTGCGGACCGAGTCGACGTAGTCCTGGCACAGCCGCACGGACTCCTCCGTCCCGGCGACCTGAATCCGGCGCGCCATGTCCACCATGCGGTAATAGGCCGGAAGTCCCTCCATGCTGCTGCCTTCCAGCAGCGGCTCCACGGCGCGGAGCAGTATTCCGAGCGAGTCGGCCGATCCGGGACGGGCGATGTAATAGGAAGCCAGCGAACCGAGCGACGACCCGACGGCGAAGGCGTCGCCTGCGGCGAAGGCCTCGTCGAAGAGTTTGCGCGCATAGAACATTTCGTCCTCCGACGAATCGGTCAGGTCCTTGAGGTTGAGCAGGATGTCCACCCGCCTCCGCGCATCGCCCTCGGCGGCGTACGCGCCTTTGAGCGAATCGATCAGACGGTCTTTGGGAAATGCGGACGCCGAGGCGGTGAAGCCTACGCAAAGCAGCATCCACAGCAATTTAGTCATAAGCCGGGTATTGTTCATCAAATGTAGGCAAAAAAAACGAGGATTCAAACCGCCGCGTTAAAATGTGGAGTTTATGTGCCGCTTCCGAATGCGGACCACGGGAAAAACAGGCGGCGGACCCCATCGGGTCCGCCGCCTGGCATTTCGGTGCACGGGATCGTCACTTGAACCACTCCTGCAAATGGTCGCGGCCGTAGAAGTAGTAAACCGCAAACCCCACCCAGCTGGTGAGCAGCACCACGACCGACGCGATGACCTTTCCCGCCGTGGAGATGTTCTTTTTGAAGATGTCCAGCACGCACCAGATCGCGCACACGAGGCCGATCAGCCAAATAATCGTTCCAATCATAACAATTTGAATTTAGAAAAACATTGATGTTCGAATATGTCCGCCGGGTAAACCACGTCCGAGAGGAACAGCCCCTGGGCCGGGGCGCCGGCGCTCGACCGCGACAGGTCGCGGCTCGCGACGATCTCGCGGAACTCGCCGGGCGTGTACCGTCCGCGGCCCACGTCGACCAGCGTGCCGGCCAGCGACCGCACCATGTTGCGCAAAAACCGGTCCGCACGGATCGTGAAACACATCGTGCCGCGGGGACTGACGGTCCAGACGGCCTCCTTCACATGACAGATATTGGTCTTGTTGTTCGAATTGAGCTTGGCGAAAGAGGTGAAATCGTCGAACTCCGGCAGCATCGCCGCCGCCTCGTTCATCCGCCCGACGTCGAGCGGAACGTAATACTGCCACGTCAGATGCCGCGTGAAGGGATTCTTGCGCGGCTCGATGAAATAACGGTACTCCCGTTCGCGGGCGTGGAAGCGGGCGTGGGCATCCTCCGCGACGGGCGTCATGCTGCCCACGGAGATATCCCCGGGAAGCAGGAAATTGAGCTTGTAGACCGTCTGCGCAGGATCGTCGACGGGCCGTTCGCAGTCGAAGTGCGCCACGTAGTAGGCCGCATTGACCCCCGTGTCGGTACGCCCGGCGCCCGTCACGGAGACCGGTTCGCGCAGCAGGGTAGCGAGCGCACGTTCGAGCGTCTGCTGCACGGAAGGCTGGTCGGGCTGCCGCTGCCAGCCGCAGTAGGCGGCCCCGTTATACCGGAGTTCGAGAAAATAGCGCATGCCGGAAATGATTTGTCCGGCAAATATACGAAATTCCGGAATACTATTGTACGCTCTCCTGCGTTTAGATTCACAAATAATTCGTATCTTTGTACGAATATCTCGACAAAACAAATGAAAGCAGCGATCATAGGATACGGTAAAATGGGACGCGAGATCGAACGGATACTCGCCGAAAGGGGCCACGAAACGGCCCTCGTCATCGACACGGACAATGCGCACGAACTCGACGCCGCACATCTGGCGGGCATCGACGTGGCGCTGGAGTTCACGATGCCCGAAACGGCCTACCGCAACATCCGCACCTGCATCGAATGCGGCGTGGCGGTGGTGAGCGGCACGACGGGCTGGACCGACCGCCTCGGCGAATTGCAGGAGCTGTGCCGCGAGCGGGGCGGGGCGTTGTTCTACGCCTCGAACTACTGCCTGGGCGTGAACCTGATGTTCCGCCTCAACCGGCAGCTGGCGGCGATGATCGGCCGCGTGGGCGGCTACGACGTACGTATCGAGGAGGTGCACCACACCCAGAAGAAGGACGCGCCGAGCGGCACGGCCATCACGCTGGCCGAAGGCATCGTCGAAAACCTCGCCGGCAAGCAGGGCTGGGTCAACCTGGCCCCGGGCATCGAGCACGCCGCGAACCGCATCGAGCGCAGCGGGGAGGCGCCCGCCGACCGGATCGAAATCCGCTCCGTGCGTGAAGGCGCCGTCCCGGGCATCCACACCGTGACCTACGAATCGGAGGACGACGTGCTGGAAATCAGGCACACGATCAAAAACCGCCGCACGCTGGCCCTGGGAGCCGTCGTGGCTGCCGAATTCCTCTGCGGAAAACAAGGCGTCTACTCGATGGACGACCTGCTGAAATAATTGAAACAACCGATATAAAATGGGTAAAATCAAGAACTTATTACACAACAAATGGGTCGGTTTCACGCTGGCCGCATTGCTTTATACGCTCTGGTTCGTGGTCTGGACGGGCAACCTCTGGATGCTGCTGGGACTGCCGGTCATCTTCGACCTCTACATCACGAAGTTCTTCTACCGCTACGTGTGGAGCCACAACGTGAAGATGTGCCAGCGCAGCACAATCTACAAGACGGTTTACGAGTGGGTCAACGCCATCATCTTCGCGACGGTCGTGGCGACACTGGTGCACATCTTCGTCTTCCAGATGTACGTCATCCCCACCTCGTCGATGGAGCGGACGCTGCTCATCGGCGACTACCTCTACGTAAGCAAGGTGGCTTACGGACCGCAGATGCCCAACACGCCGCTGTCGTTCCCCTTCGTACACCACACGATGCCCTTCTCGCAGACCAAGAAATCGTTCTCCGAGGCGATCAAGTGGCCCTACCACCGTCTCAAGGGACTCAAGCCGATCCGCCGCAACGACGTGGTGGTGTTCAACTTCCCGGCGGGCGACACGGTGCTGCTCGAAAACCAGAACGTGACCTATTACGACACGCTGCGCGGTTTCGAGGAGTCGTTCGGCAAGGAGGAGGGACGCAAGCGCCTCAACGAGAAATACACGGTGATCAGCCGTCCGGTGGACAAACGCGAGAACTACATCAAGCGCTGCGTGGGGCTTCCGGGCGACTCGCTCGAAGTCCGCAACGGAAAGGTGTGGGTCAACGGCGAACCGCAGGAGGCGATCCCCGGCCTGCAATACAACTACGTGGTGCAGACCTCGGCGCCCTTCACGCAGTATGCCATCGACAACCTCGGCATCCGGGAGTACAGCGGTTACGGCTCGGGCTACTACATGAACCTCACGGACGAACTCGTCGAGAAGGTCAAGGGCCTGAGCAACGTCATTTCGGTCAACCGCTACATCTACACCCCCAACGACGAGGTGTTCCCGCAGTGGGGCACGCCCCGCTGGAGCCAGGACAACTACGGCCCGATCTGGATTCCGAAGAAGGGCGACACAGTGCAGCTCACGGCAGAGAACCTTCCGCTTTTCCGCCGCATCATCGAGGCGTATGAGAATCACACGCTCGAAGAACGCGACGGCAAAATCATCATCGACGGGAAGGAAACCGCGGAATACACCTTCGCGATGAATTATTACTGGATGATGGGCGACAACCGCCACAACTCGGCCGACTCGCGTTTCTGGGGCTTCGTGCCCGAGGACCACATCGTGGGCAAGGCGTCGTTCGTATGGCTGTCGCTCGATGCGGAAAAGAGTTTCCCCGCGAACATCCGCTGGGAGCGGCTCTTCAGAAAGGTGCGATAGACGTGGCCGGCGACAGTTACAGGACCGTCGCGGCCCCCGCCGAAGCCGCCTGCCGGGAGCGGAGCAGCAAGTTCCTCTCCTGGATCTATCCCGTACGTACGGAGGAGGAGATCCGCGAACGGCTCGACGCGCTGCGCAAACGATATTACGACGCCACGCACCACTGCTACGCCTGGCGGCTGGGTCCACGCGGCGAGGCGTTCCGCTCCAACGACGACGGGGAACCATCGGGAACGGCCGGAAAACCGATCCTCGGACAACTGCTTTCGAACGACATCACGGACTGCCTGGTGGTCGTGGTCCGTTATTTCGGCGGCACGAAACTGGGGGTTCCGGGGCTGATCGCCGCCTACCGGGAATCGGCGGCCGAGGCCATCGCAGCGGCCGAAATCGTGGAGCTGACGGTGGACCGCACGGTGCGGGTCGATTTCCCCTACGTGGCGATGAACGCCATCATGCGGGTCGTCAAGGAGGAGCAGCCGCGCATCGAGGAGCAGACCTTCGACAACCTCTGCACGATGCGGCTCACGATCCGCGAAAGCCGCGCGGAAACACTCGTCGGGAAACTCCGAAAAGCCGGAGGCAGCATCGCCGAAGACAGAAATGAAAAATGAAGAATTAAAAATTATCTTTGGCCGAAAGGCGTCCGCATTCCGGATGCGTCGCGACAAGCCCCTCCCGAGGGAGGGATTTGGGGTGGGGTCAGGCTTGTAAACGACGCCAAAGGCGGCGACAACGACCGACCGATATGTAACTCCGGGATAAGTTGTCAAACAAGATACATGAAACACGAAAACTGCATTTATATAAAAGGAGCGCGGGTCCACAACCTCCGCAACATCGAGGTCGAAATTCCGCACAACAAACTCGTCGTCGTGACTGGACTTTCCGGTTCGGGCAAATCGACGCTGGCCTTCGACACGATTTTCGCCGAGGGGCAGCGCCGCTACGTCGAGAGCCTTTCGGCCTACGCCCGGCAGTTCCTCGGGAAGATCAACAAACCCGACGTGGACATCATCACGGGCATCGCGCCGGCCATCGCCATCGAGCAGAAGGTCAACACGCGCAACCCCCGTTCGACCGTGGGCACGACGACCGAAATCTACGACTACCTCAAACTGCTGTTCGCACGCACGGGGCACACCTTTTCACCCGTCTCGGGGCAGGAGGTGCGCTGTTTCAGCGTGGACGACGTGGCGGCCTACATCCTTGCGCACGACGGACAGCGCGTGGCGATCGGCGCACCGCTGGTATTGGGCGAAGGGCAGGGGATCATCGAAAAACTGACGCTGCTGCTCTCGGAGGGCCTTATGCGGGTTTACATGGGCGGCGAGGTGAAACTCATCGAGGAGATTCTGCCCGGAATCGGGCCGGAGACCGGAGCCGAAGACATCCGGATCGTCGTCGACCGCATGCGCGTCACGACGGACGAGGACACGCAGACCCGCATCCGCGACTCGGTGGCCCGCGCTTTCTCCTACGGCGGGGGCATCTGCGAGATCGTCACGGACGAGGGCATACGGGAGTTCTCGTCGCGCTTCGAGGCCGACGGCATCGAGTTCGAACACCCCTCGGAACATCTGTTCAGCTTCAACAACCCGCTGGGGGCCTGCCCCCGGTGCGAGGGTTACGGCAAGGTGATCGGCATCGACGAAGACCTGGTGATCCCCGACAAAAGCAAGACCATTTACGAGGACGCCGTGGCCTGCTGGCGGGGCGAGACGATGCGCAAATGGAAGCAGCAGCTCGTGGAGAACGCCGCGAAGTTCGGCTTCCCGATCCACACGCCGTTCCACGAACTGACTCCCGAGCAGAAACGCCTGCTGTGGCGCGGCAACGAATATTTCCACGGACTCGACGAATTTTTCGAATACATCGACTCGGAGCGGCGCAAGATCCAGTTCCGCGTGATGAAGGCCCGCTACACGGGCAAGACCACCTGCCCCGATTGCGGCGGCTCGCGCCTGCGCAAAGAGGCGTTGTACGTACGTGTCGGCGGCAAGACGATCGCCGATCTGGTGGCGATGCCCGTGGACTCCCTGATCGCCTTCTTCGGCGAGCTGGAACTCGACGAACACGACACGAAAACGGCGTCGCGCATCCTCGTCGAAATCCGCAACCGCCTGCAATACCTCGCCGACGTGGGGCTGGGTTACCTGACGCTCGACCGCCTGTCGTCGACCCTCTCGGGCGGCGAGAGCCAGCGCATCAACCTCTCGACCTCGCTGGGCAGCAACCTCACCGGTTCGCTCTACATCCTCGACGAACCGTCGATCGGACTCCATCCGCGCGACACGAACCGCCTGATCGGCGTATTGAAACAACTGCGCGACCTGGGCAACACGGTGATCGTCGTGGAGCACGAGGAGGAGGTGATCCGCGCCGCGGACTGGATCGTCGACATCGGTCCCAAGGCCGGGTACAACGGCGGCGAAGTGGTCTTCAGCGGCACGCTGCCCCAACTGCTGAAAAGCAAAAAGAGCCTCACGGCCGACTACCTCACGGGGCGGCGCGAGATCGCCGTCCCGGCGACCGCCCGCGGCTGGAGCAACTCGATAACCGTAAAGGGCGCTCGGGAGAACAACCTGCGCAACGTCGACGTAAGGATTCCCCTGGGCGTGATGACCTGCATCACGGGCGTCAGCGGCTCGGGAAAATCGTCGCTGGCGAAGGGAATCCTCTACCCGGCGCTGCGGCGACTGCTGTACGACACGGGTGTGAAGCCCGGCGATTTCGACGGCCTGACGGGTGACGTGCAGCTGCTCAAATCGGTCGAGATGGTCGACCAGAACCCCATCGGCAAGTCGTCGCGCTCAAACCCGGTAACTTACATCAAAGCCTACGACGAGATTCGCAAACTCTACTCGGACCAGCCCTATGCCCAGCACAACGGGCTGGGCGCTTCGGCCTTCTCGTTCAACATCGCCGGAGGCCGCTGCGAGGAGTGCCAGGGCGAGGGCGTGATCAAGGTCTCGATGCAGTTCATGGCCGACGTGGAACTGGTCTGCGAAGCGTGCGGCGGACGGCGTTTCCGCGACGAGGTGCTCGAAGTGAAATACCGCGGCAAGTCGATCTACGACGTGCTGGAGATGACCGTGGACGACGCCGTCGCCTTCTTCGGCGAGGAGTGCAAGAACTCGACCTGCAAACGCATCGTCGAGCGGCTGCAACCGTTGCAGGACGTGGGGCTGGGATACATCAAACTGGGACAGTCGTCGTCGACCCTCTCGGGCGGCGAGAGCCAGCGCGTGAAGCTGGCTTCGTTCCTGACGAAGGATTCGGCGCAGGGAGGCGTCATGTTCATCTTCGACGAGCCGACGACGGGACTGCACTTCCACGACATCTCGAAGCTGCTCGCGGCGTTCAACGCCCTGATCCAGCGCGGACACACCATCGTGATCGTCGAACACAACATGGACATCATCAAGTGCGCCGACTGGGTCGTGGACCTCGGCCCCGAGGCGGGCACGCAGGGCGGACGGGTCGTGTTCGAAGGCACGCCGCGCGAGCTGGAAAAGTGCCCCGAAAGCCACACGGGCGAGTTCCTGCGCCTGCGCACCAAACTTTAAGCGACCGAAATGGAATTTTTCACATACACACTGCCCAACGGCATCCGCGGCATTCACCGCCAGGTGCGCAACACCGTGGCGCACTGCGCGCTGGTGATCGGCGCCGGGAGCCGCGACGAACATCCCGACCAGTACGGGCTGGCTCACCTGGCGGAGCACGCCTTCTTCAAGGGGACCGAGCGCCGCAGGGCGTGGCAGGTCAACTGCCGCCTGGAGAACCTCGGCGGGGAGCTGAACGCCTTCACCACCAAGGAGGACACGACGATTCACGCCACGACGCTCCGGGGCGACTTCGCGAAGGCCGCGGAACTGATCGCCGACATCGCCTTCCGCTCGACATTCCCCGACCGGGAGCTGGAGCGCGAAAAGGAGGTGATCGTCGACGAGATCAACACCTACAAGGATTCGCCCGCCGACCTGATCTACGACACCTTCGAGGACATGCTGTTCGAGGGTTCGGAACTGGGCCACAACATCCTGGGCCGCAAGGCGGCGCTGATGCGCTACGACGGCGACGCGATCCGCGCCTTCACGAAGCGCACGCACACCACCGACCAGATGGTGTTCTCGTCGATCGGCAACTTTTCGGCCAAGGCCGCCGAAGCCGTCGCGGCACGCCATTTCGCCGGACAGCCCGCCTCGCAGCGCGGTTTCGTGCGCGCGGCGCCCGCGCCTTACCGGGCCTTCGAGAAGACGGTCACGAAACACACGCACCAGACCCACTGCATCATCGGCAGCCGGGCATTCGGCATCTCGGAGGAGCGGCGGCTGCCGCTGGCGCTTCTGACGAACATCCTCGGAGGGCCGTGCGCCAACTCGCTGCTGAACGTCGTAGTGCGCGAGAAGAACGGACTTTCGTACAACATCGAGGCCAACTACACGCCCTACGGAGACACGGGCGTCGTGGCCATCTATTTCAGTTCGGACCACAACAACGCAGAGCTGTGCATCGGGCTGATCGAAGAGCAGCTGCACAAGCTGCGCACCGTGCCGCTGACGGCGCGCCAGCTGTCGATGGCCAAGAAGCAGTTCATCGCCCAGCTGGCCATATCGAGCGAAAGCAACGAAAGCTACATGCTCGGGGCGGGCAAGAGCCTGCTGACCCACGACGGCATCGACACCATGGAGCAGGTCTACACCAAGGTCCGCGCCCTGACGGCCCGGCAGCTCACGGAGGTGGCCGAGGAGATTTTTTCGAATATGTCACGACTTATCTACAAATAAGATGAAAAAAGAAGTTTTATTCCTGTTGCTCGACGATTTCGCCGATTGGGAAGGCGCGTTTCTCGCCACGGGACTCAACACCGGCCTGACCATGGCGGGCGGCGGAACGCCCTACGTGTCACGTACGCTGACACCCACGAAAAAGCAGGTGCGCTCGATCGGCGGGCTGGTCGTCACGGTCGACTACACGGCTGCGACCATGCCCGAAGATTATGCGGCCCTGATCCTCGTGGGAGGCATGCAATGGCAGTCGGAGGAGGCCCGGCGGGTCGTTCCGGTCGTCGAGGCGGCACTTGCGCGCGGCATACTCGTCGGTGCGATCTGCAACGCCGCGTCGTTCCTCGCGGCCCACGGATTCCTGAACGGCGTGCGCCACACGGGGAACACCCTCGAAATGCTCAAGGCGTGGGGCGGCGGCCGCTACACGGCAGAAGCCCTCTACGAGGAGCGGCAGGCCGTGCGCGACGGCAACATCGTAACGGCCAACGGCACGGGCTGCCTCGAATTCACGCGCGAATGCCTGCTGTGGCTGCATGCCGATACAGACGAGGTGATCGAGGCTTCGTACCAGTTCAACAAACACGGAATGTACCGGGAATAATGGACCCGCTCGAACGATACATCCACGATTTCTCGGAACCCGAAGAGGCGCTGCTGCACGAACTCGACCGCGAAACCAACCTGCGTGCCGTGGCCCCGCGAATGATCTCGGGGCACATTCAGGGCCGTCTGCTGGAGATGCTCGTGCGGATGCTGCGGCCCCGGCGGGCGCTCGAAATCGGAACCTTCACGGGTTACTCGGCACTCTCGATGGCCGCAGGGCTGGAGGAGGGGGCCGAACTGCACACCGTGGAGGTGGACGACGAGCAGGAGGAGTTCATCCGTTCGTACTTCGCCCGCAGCCCCCACGGCCGCAAGATCACGCTCCACATCGGCTCGGCACTCGACATCGTCCCGAAACTGGGCGGGGAGTTCGACCTCGCGTTCATCGACGGCGACAAACGCGAATACCCCGATTACTACCGGATGCTGATGGGCGACGACGGCGGCCGCCCGCTGGTGCACAGCGGGTCGGTGCTGATCGCCGACAACATCCTCTGGTCGGGGAAGGTCGTGCAGCCCGTGGCGCACAACGACCGCCACACGCAGGCGCTCCTCGAATTCAACCGCATGGTCGCCGAAGACCCGCGCACGGAGAACGTCATCCTCCCGCTGCGCGACGGACTGAACCTAATTCGCATCCGATAACATGGAAATCAAGGAATTGCAGGAGCGCGTAGACGCCTGGATCCGGGAATACGGCGTACGCTACTTCTCGGAACTGACCAACATGGCCTGCCTGACCGAAGAGGTGGGGGAGTTGGCCCGCGTGATGGCCCGCCGCTACGGCGACCAGTCGTTCAAGAAGGGCGAAAAGGAAAACCTCGCCGACGAGATGGCCGACGTGCTGTGGGTGCTGGTGTGCCTGGCCAACCAGACGGGCGTGGACCTCACGGCGGCCGTAGAGGCCAATTTCGCCAAAAAGACCGCCCGCGACAAGGACCGTCACCACGACAACCCCAAGCTGTAAAACGCCGCCCGCGGCAAGGCTCCGGCCCGAACCCGTAAAAATGCCCCGTACGACGGCCAAAGCCGCCGCACGGGACATCGCCCGCTTATGGTATCAGTGGGTTATTTATACAGTCTCGGTTCGGTCAGCTTCAGCGGCACGGCGCGTGCGACCACCTGCCGTTCGGGTTCGGCCAGAGACGCATAATCGGCGCCGAACTGCCGCTGCGACACGTCGTTGCGGATCGATCCGAACGACTGGGCGATCAGCCGCTGCACCTCCAGATACCTGCCGAACGAGGCGCCGGGAGCCGTATCCAGCAACACGATGCCTTCGCTGACCGGGCAATTCATCACGCCGCCACCGGGCAGATCGAACTCCTTGACCTGTTTTTCGGACATCGCGGGATCATCGTCCGCATTCAGGATAAAAGCACGGATCAACGCGGGAAGCTCCTCCGGCGAGACACTTTTCTCGCGGAAAGCCTGCCCCGCCATAACGGCGCCCGAACCGTCGATATGCACCAGAAACAGGTTCCGTTCCTCGATCTTATAAGTCCCTTCGAATCCGCCCACGCGGGGCACGATCACCTTCACCTTGCCGTCGGCAGGCAGGCGCGAAAGATCGGGCGGCAGCATCCGATCGACGCCGGGATCGGACGCATCCGTACGGAACTGCAGACGGAGGGCATTCGCGCGGCGGGACGCCTCCATCGCATCGGCCAGATCATCCACAGGAGTATCCTTATCGGCCTGAATGACCACCACCATCTTCGCCCGGTCCGCCTCGGAGAGTTTTTCGCGTTCGGCGGCGATAAACCGCTCCAGTTCCCCGGCCGTCACGGGGCGGCCGTTGAAGGCGATCGTTCCGCCGGGACCGATATGAACGGTCGCAACGTGCCGGTCCGCGGAGTGGGACGATACCGGAACTTCGGCGGGTCTGACGGTAAAGCTGCAAAACAGCATCATCGAGGCCACCACGGGGAGGGCTGCACCGAGCCGCGCCAGGGCGAAACGGCGCTTTTTGAATTGGGTCATCATGGCAAATCGTTTTTTGGTGAGTGAATGATTCAGCCCGCAGGCCATATCCGGACTATAGCCGAAGAGCTGATGAAAAATAACGGTCCGGTATTCGGTAAGGCCGTAACCGGCGTCGAGCACGTCGCGGTCGGCCTCCCATTCGTGCACCTCCCGCAGCCACCGCCCGGCAATCCAGACGAACGGATTGAACCAGAAGAGACTGCGGACCAGCTCGACGGCGATGCGCTCCGCCGAATGGCGGTGACGGACATGGCTCGCCTCGTGGCAGAGGACGATCATGCGCCGGCGGCCTTCGTATCCTCCGCCCAGAAAAACCGTGTGCAGGAACGAAAAGGGAGTGGCGATCTGCGGATGTTCGGCAAGGGTATAAGCCCCGCAGTCGGTCAGATGCGACCGTCGCCGCAAACGGCGAATCCCGACCATGCGGACCGCAAGAAACCCCAGCGACAGAAACACCGCCGTCAGATAGCCGCCAACAGCCACTGTCCGCGATATGCGCCGCCAGCCGGATGTCACGGCCGGACCGGCAGCGGGGACCTCCCCGGTCGCCTGCACGAGGTTTTCGGCCGGGGGCGCGCCGATCAGCGGCAGCGGATAGACCACCGTCCGGGCAGGGTAGAGCGGAATGTCGAGCGCCGGGATGACCGCCGAGAGAAATACGGCAGCGACCAGATAACGGCGGCAGGCTCTGAATGAAACCTTGCGGACCAGCAGCAGGCGGTAGAACGCCAGGAGCAGTCCGCTGCAAAAGAGCACTTCGAGAAGGTAAAGCAGCGGGGATTTCATGGCCGGGATTATTTGCGTTCGCGCAGCATTTCGAGGATGGCATCGGTCTCCTCGACCGAAATCGCCTTGTTCTCCGAGAAAAACGATACCAGGCGGCTCACGGAACCTCCGAAAAAATTATTCAGCACCGTATCCATATAACGGCGCGCATAGGCGTCCTTCGAAATCAGGGGGTAATATTCATGGGTCTTGCCATAGGCCTTGTGGCCGACGAATCCCTTCTTTTCCAAAATACGGACAATCGTCGACACGGTGTTGTAGGCGGGTTTCGGCTCCTCCATTTCATCGAGGATGCCGTGTACGACCGCAGCCCCCCGGGTCCACAATACCTGCATGATTTCCAGTTCGGCCCGGGTCAGCTCCTGCGGGCGGTTCTTCACGATCTCTACCATAACTATAAATTTAGTTTATCCGCACACAAACATACAACTAATATTTTAATTATACAACTAAATAATTAGTTGTTTTTTGATAAAAAGCGAAAATCGCCTCCGCAGGAGCATGGAAGCGGGGTATCAGCCGATCCGGATTGCCGGGCGTTGCACGAGGCCAAGACCAATGTCCCCATTCGTCCCGCCGCGGAGGCGGACCGTTTCGAGGCCGCACGAACGACCCGAAACAAAAAATACCTCCGAACGTGACCGTTCGGAGGTATCGGCGGGGCGGACGGAACCGCCCCGAAAGCAGGGGACTACTCCAGCTTGAGGTCGCACTTGATGCCCTCGATCTTGGCGTCGAGTTCGGCCAGCGTCTTGTCGAAGTCGGCGACCGAGGCCAGCGGCGCCTTCACGCCGAAGTAGAACTTGATTTTAGGCTCCGTGCCCGAGGGACGCACCGAAACGGTCGTGCCGTCGGCCGTGAACCATTGCAGCACGTTGCTCCGGTCCTGCTCGATAGGGGTCTTGGCACCCGTCTCGACATTGAGGGTTTCCAGCGTCTGGAAATCGTTGATCTTCACCACCGGAGAACCGAGGATCGCCTTGGGCGGATCGGCGCGGAAATCGACCATCATCTTCTGGATCAGCTCGGCACCCTCCTTGCCCTTGCGGACCACCGAAACGAGACCCTCGCGGTAGAAACCGTATTTCACGTAGAGTTCCTGCAACCACTCGTAGAGCGTCAGGCCCATCGTGTCCATCGCCCATGCGGCGGCCTCGGCGGCCAGCGAGCAGGCCGAAACGGCATCCTTGTCACGCACGTAGTCGCCCGCCAGATAACCGAACGACTCTTCGCCGCCACCGATGTACTTGGCCTTGCCCTCGTTCTCGCGGATGATCTTGGCGATATACTTGAAGCCCGTGAGGCAGTCGTAGCACTTCACCTTGAAATGCTCGGCCACGGCGTTGGCCATCTGCGAGGTGACGATGGTCTTCACGACATACTGGTTGCCGTCCAGCTCGCCGCGCTCGGCCCAGCGGGTCAGCTGGTAGCTCATCAGCAGCACGAGGGTCTGGTTGCCGTTCAGCAGCACGTATTCGCCCTTCTTGTTGCGCAGCGCCACGCCGATGCGGTCCGAATCGGGGTCGGTGGCCAGCACTAGGTCGGCGCCCTCCTTCGCGGCCAGATCGATGGCCATCGCCATCGTCTTACGCTCCTCGGGGTTGGGGGATTCGACGGTGGGGAAGTTGCCGTCGATGACGGCCTGCTCCTTCACCATGATCACGTTCGTGAAGCCGAATTTCTTCAGCGACGCCGGAACCAGCCGCACGCCCGCACCGTGCATCGGCGAATAGACGATCTTCATGTTGTGGTGCTTCTTCACGCTTTCGGGCGAGAGCGAGAGTTCGTGCACCTTATTCAAATAGATTTCGTCGAATTTCTCGTCGAGGATGGTGATATTTTCGGGATTCTTGCCCGTCTCGATCATATTCACGTCGGTGATCTTCGCAACCTCGGCGATGATGTTCCTGTCGTGGGGTGCGGTGACCTGCGAACCGTCGGTCCAGTAGGCCTTGTAACCGTTGTACTCCTTGGGGTTGTGCGAGGCCGTGACGACCACGCCCGAATGGCACTTCAGCTCGCGGATGGCGAAGCTCAATTCCGGCGTCGGACGCAGGGCGTCGAACAGGAAAACGGTGAAGCCGTTCGAGGCGAAAATATCGGCCACACGCTCGGCGAACATGCGCGAATTGTTGCGGCTGTCGTGGGCCACGGCCACACGTACCTGCTCGCCCGCGAAGTTCTTCTTCAGGTAGTTCGAAAGGCCCTGCGTGGCGGCGCCCACCGTATAGACGTTCATGCGGTTGGAACCTACGCCCATGATGCCGCGCAGGCCGCCCGTGCCGAATTCGAGGTCTTTGTAAAAGCTCTCGACAAGCTCTTTCATATCGTTGTCCATCAGGTATTTGACCTGTTTCTTCGTCGCCTCGTCATAGTGGCCGTCGAGCCAACTCTGGGCTTTTTTCAGAACCAATTGTTCCAATTCGTTTGCCATAAGTTTTATTAGTTTTATTTATAGTTTGACTTCGGGAGTCCCAAAAATTTTATATGCAAATATACGAAATAAAATTCGATAATTCACTATCAGGAAGTTAAAATTGAGACCTCGGAAACCGTTGTTTTTCTATATACAAAAAAAGGAGAACTGCAACATAAAATCGAAAATCTTTTTGCAAAATTATTCACAACTTTGTCACATCAAAAATAGTGCAACCCTCTGTCATGTTAAACAACACACGGACATATAGCGATATGTGGCAACACTGCTTGGACCAGATCAAGGCCCGGACCTCCGCCGAGGAGTTCGAAAAGTGGTTTCAGCCCATCGTCCCGCTCGAATTCGACGGCACGACGCTTCGCCTGAGGGTTCCCAATGAAAGTTACGTCCGCCAGATCGAGAAGAACTATATCCCGTTCCTCAAGCCGATCATCTCGCAGCTCTACGGGCAGCAGACGCGTCTCCACTACGCCGTGCCCCGCACGACAGCCCCCGCGGTCCCCGTGGCGGCGGATTCCGACACGACGGCCATCTCGCGCTTCAACACGCAGACCAACACTGCAAATATAAAGAATCCCTTCGTAATTCCGGGACTCAAGAAGATAATTATCGACCCGCAGCTGAACCCGAACCTCACGTTCGCGACTTTCATCGAGGGCGAATGCAACCGGCTGGCCCGCTCGGCAGGCATGTCCGTGGCGGTGAACCCGGGCAACAACCCCTTCAATCCCCTCTATATATATGGAGATTCGGGGCTGGGAAAGACCCACATCGTGCAGTCGATCGGCCACGAGGTGCGCCAGCGCCATCCGGAGCTGCAGGTGCTGTACGTCTCGATGAACAAGTTCCAGGCACAGTTCCAGACGGCCTACAAGAACGGCGAGATTCCCGACTTCATCCATTTCTACCAGATGATCGACGTGCTGATCATCGACGACATTCAGGAGTTGACGGGAAAGACGGGTACGCAGAACGCCTTCTTCAACATCTTCAACCACCTGCAACTGGCGGGCAAACAGCTGATCCTCACGTCGGACAAGCCGCCCGTGGAACTGAAGGACATCGAGCAGCGACTGCTGACCCGCTTCAAATGGGGACTCTCGGCCCAGCTCAACACGCCGGACTACGACACGAAGCTCAAGATCATCCGCGCCAAGGCGCAGAAACTCGGGGCGCAGATCACGGACGACGTGGTGGCGTACCTCGCGGACAACATCTCGGCCAACGTGCGGGAAATCGAAGGCGCATTGTCGTCGCTGGTGGCCAACGCCTCGTTCCTCGGACGCAAGATCACCACGTCGCTGGCCAAGGAGATTCTGAAGGTTTACGTAAAACTCTACCAGAAGGAAATCACCATCGACCACATCATCGAGGTCGTGTGCGAATACCTCAATCTGGACTTCGCACGCTTCAACTCCACGGAGCGCACGCGCGAAATCGCCCAGGCCCGGCAGATCGCCATGTACCTGGCCAAGCAGCACACCAAGGCGCCGCTCACCACGATCGGGTCGGCCATCGGAGGCCGTAACCACGCCACGGTGCTCCACTCGTGCAAGGCCGTGACGAACCTCATCGAGACCGACAAGGCGTTCCGCCGCCAGGTCGAGGAGATCGAAAAAAAGGTGCTCGCCCAGTAATAGGGTACACATACCGTCGGTACAAACAGAGGGCCGTGACAAACAATGTCACGGTTTTTTCGTATATTGGGTGCCGTAACGGCACATTTAGGAGGTCGGAAGGTTTTGCCGAACCGCACGTAATTCTGTTTTGCATCATTTAAAGCTATTAAACTCCAAACCCATGAAAAAGGCCCTTTCGGTCATCGCCGCAGCCGCGGTTCTGACGAGTTGCTGCCAATCGACAGCCGTAAAATTCACCCTGACGGGCAGCGATCCGCTGTTCGAAGACGGGAAATACGTCCATATACTGGACGAGGACGGAAAAACCGGCGATTCGGCGCGCATCGAAAACCACGGTTTCACGATAAAAGGGGAGCGCCCTTATCCGGAACAGGCCTATCTGGCCATAGATCACGAACAGATCGGTTTCGATTTTTTCCTCGAAGACGGCACGATCCGGATCGAACGACACGGCGACACGGTCGAAGATTTCAGCTACACGGGAACACCCCGGAACGACCGCTACAATGCGGTGCACCGGCAAATGGAAACATTATACGACAGCGGCCGGCCAACCCTCCAGATCGAGCAGGCGATGGACAGCCTGCTGCGTGCAACTGTCGATGAAAACCCGAATATCCTCGGGCTGACCATTCTGAAAGATGACCTCCTGTACACACTGTCCTCATCGGAAATCCTGCAATTCGCAGACATCTTTCCGGAGTCCTACCAACAGCATCCCTATATGCTTGAACTGCGCGAACTGGCGGAAAACATGCGCGCCGACATCGGGAAACCCTATATCGACATCACGGGACAGACGCCCGGCGGAGATACCGTTTCACTCGCCGCGACGGTCCGTAAACCGGGCAATAAGTACGTCCTGCTCGATTTCTGCGCCGGCTGGTGCGGGTATTGCCGGGCGGAATTTCCGAACCTCGCGGCACTCTACGCCAAATACAACGACCGGGGATTCGACATCTTCGGTGTCTCCTTCGACAACAGCCATAAAAAATGGCTGAAATGTATCGAAACCTACGACATGCGTTGGACGCAGGTTCACCAAGGATTCGATCTCCGACCGCGTCAAACACAAGCGTGGAGCGACTATACACTGGGCGGTGTTCCGTCCTATTTCCTGATCGACTGCGCGACCGGGAAGATCCTCGCCAAACAACTGCGCGGCGAAGCTCTCGCCCAAAAGCTGGCAGAACTGCTCGACTGACACCTATGGACCAACCCAAACTGGAACGCCTGCTGCGGCTGATGAAGCTGCTGACGGCCAACACTACCTACAACGTCGACCAGCTGGCCGAACGGCTCACGATGTCGCGCCGCACGGTCTACCGCTACATCGACACCTTCCGCGAAGCGGGGTTCGTGATCAAGAAATCGGGCGACTGCATCCGTCTCGACAAGGAGTCGCCGCACTTCCGCGACATCTCGCAGCTGGTGCACTTCACCGAGGAGGAGGCCGTGATCCTGAAAAACGCCATCGAGAACATCGACGACACCAACCTGCTGAAGCAGAACCTCAAGCGCAAGCTCTACTCCGTCTACGACAACAAGACGCTGGCCGACACCGTCGTGCGGGGCAAGAACGCCCCGAACATCCGGCGGCTGATCGAATCCATCGAGCAGGAGCGGCAGGCCGTGCTGCACGGCTACCAGTCGGCCCACGGAGGCGGGGTCCGCGACCGCAGGGTAGAGCCTTTCGCCTTCACGACCAACTACGTGCAGGTGTGGTGCTACGACCTCGAAAGCCACACGAACAAACTCTTCAAGACCTCGCGCATCGGCTCCGTGGAGCTGTCCGACACGGCGTGGGAGCACGGAGAAGCCCACAGCGAGGGATTCATCGACGCCTTCCGCATGCACGGCGGAGCGCGCCACCGCGTGCGGCTGGAGTTGGGAATGCTGGCCTACAACCTCCTGTGCGAGGAGTATCCGCTGGCCGAACGCGACGTGAAGCCGCTGGGACGGGGACGCTGGTCGCTCGACACGGAGGTGGCCGGAATGGCCGGGGTGGGACGCTTCGTCGTGGGACTGCTGGACGACATCCGCATCGTCGATTCCCCCGAACTGACGGGCTATATCCGCGAATATATTGCGGCGAACGCCCCGAAAATGTAAATTTTTCACTATATTACCGCAAACATTAAAAGCAAACGATATGAAACGAAATCACCTTCTGACAGCCACCGTACTGTGCCTGGCACTCGCCGCCGCATCCTGCTGCCGGCAAGCCCCGGCCACGCAGGAAAAAGCTTCTGCCGAACCCGTCTCGCTGAAAGATCACGGAGCCGAACCTACGGTGCTGAACATCGAAAGCCACACGCTCGCGAACGAGAATTTCCGGACCGCATTGTGGACCGGCGACAACCTGCAGGTGACGCTGATGGCGATTCCCGTCGGCGGCGACGTGGGACTGGAGCAACACCACGGCATCGACCAGTTCCTGCGCGTAGAGGAGGGCACGGCGCGCGTGATGATGGGCGACAGCGAGGACAACCTCGACTTCGTGCGCGAGGTCTCGGACGACTACGCGATTCTGGTTCCGGCCGGAAAGTGGCACAACATCGTCAACACGGGCGACAAACCGCTGAAAATCTATTCGATTTACGCTCCGGCGGAACATCCCCACGGCACGGTCCACAAGACCCGGCAAGAGGCCATGGAGGCCGAACACCACCATTAGCCGAACAACCCGCCGTCGACCGACGGCGGGTATGTTTTTTCACTATTTTAATGTAGTGTCACAACCTGTCACTCGCAAGCCGTTCCTTTGTAGCGTGAACCAAAAACAAGAAGACAATGGGAACAGCTTACAAAATCAGGTGCAAGCACTGCGGAGCGCAGTTCGAGCACTCCATGCAGCCGGGCTACGGCCTGCTGCCGATGTGCGTCGGGTGCGGCGAATACGTCGAGACCGAAACGGCCATCCGGTGTCCTGCCTGCCTGCACCGGCTCAACACCACGCAGGAGGAGTTCAACGAGCAGATCGAAGTGACCTATCAATGGGATTAGGCCGCAAAAAAGTCGCCCGGGAAGCATGGAAATCGCCGGAAAATTCATACCTTTGAGAAAATAATCTCTTTTTCGGAAAACGCTATGACACAGCTGCAGGCGGGGGAGATGGCCCCCGATTTCAAGTCCACGACCCAAGACGGTGAGCCTCTGACGCTTGCCGATCTGCGAGGACAGCGCACGATACTTTATTTTTATCCCAAGGACAACACCTCGGGCTGTACGCTCGAAGCCAAAAGCCTGCGCGACGGCAAGGCCGAACTGACACGGATGGGATTCCGCATCGTCGGCGTAAGCCCCGACAGCGAGAAGTCGCACCGCAGCTTCTGCGACAAGCACGAGCTGAATTTCACGCTGCTCGCAGACACCGACCACTCGGTGTGCGAAGCCTACGGCGTGTGGGCCGAAAAGTCGATGTACGGCCGCAAGTACATGGGTGTGCTGCGCACGACGTTCGTGATCGACGCCCAAGGGCGCATCGAGAAGATTTTCACCAAGGTGGACACCAAGAACCACTACCAACAGATCATTGATTCCTACAAACAGTAAAAAACAAAAACGCAATATGGCAGAAAAAGTACAGGTAAACGCGGACAAGCTCAAGGTGCTGGACGCGGTGATGCAGAAAATAGAGAAGGACTTCGGCAAAGGCTCGATCATGCGCATGAACAGCACCGAAGTGAACGACATCCCGGTTATCCCGACGGGTTCGATCACGCTCGACATGGCGCTCGGCGTAGGGGGCTATCCCAAGGGCCGCGTCGTGGAGATCTACGGTCCCGAGTCGTCGGGTAAGACCACGCTGGCGATCCACGCCATCGCCGAGGCGCAGAAGGCCGGCGGCATCGCGGCATTCATCGACGCCGAGCACGCCTTCGACAGCTTCTACGCACAGAAACTGGGCGTGGATGTCGACAACCTGCTCATTTCGCAGCCCGACAACGGCGAGCAGGCGCTCGAAATCGCCGACTCGCTGATCCGTTCGAGCGCCATCGACATCATCGTCATCGACTCCGTGGCGGCACTGACGCCCAAGGCCGAGATCGAGGGCGAGATGGGCGACTCGAAGATGGGCCTCCAGGCCCGGCTGATGTCGCAGGCCCTGCGCAAACTCACGTCGAGCATTTCGAAGACCAAGACCGTCTGCATCTTCATCAACCAGCTGCGCGACAAGATCGGCGTGGTCTACGGCAACCCCGAGACCACCACGGGAGGCAACGCGCTGAAATTCTACGCTTCGGTGCGCATCGACATCCGCCGCATGTCGGTCATCAAGGACGGCGAGGACCAGCTGGGAACCCGCACGAAGGTCAAGGTCGTGAAGAACAAGGTGGCGCCCCCGTTCAAACGCGCGGAGTTCGACATCATGTTCGGCGAGGGCATCTCGAAGATCGGCGAGATCGTCGACCTGGGCGTCGATTACGGCGTGGTCAAGAAAGCCGGATCGTGGTTCTCCTACGGCGACCGCAAGATCGGACAGGGACGCGACGCCGTCAAGGAGCTGCTGAAAAACGACGAGGAGCTGCGCAACGAGATCGAGGCCAAGGTCCGCGAGGCCATGAAGACCACCAAAAAGGAATAGTCTATGGGATATACTGCCGAGGATGAAGACCTTATAAAGGAGAAATGGGACGACCTGCTCCTCTCGTGCACCAAGATCTGTAAGAACGACGAGGACTGGAACTTCATCAAACGTGCATTTTTCCTGGCCAAGGAGGCACACGAGGGGGTAAGGCGCCGCTCCGGCGAGCCGTACCTCCTGCATCCTATTGCAGTAGCCAAGATCGTCATCGAGGAGATCGGGCTGGGCGTGAAATCGGTCGTCGCGGCGCTGCTGCACGACGTCGTGGAGGACACGGAATACTCCGTGGAGGACATGGAACGCATTTTCGGGCCGAAAATCGCCTCGATGGTCGACGGACTGACGAAGATGTCGGGCGTGTTCAACGCCGACACCTCCGAGCAGGCCGAATATTTTCGCAAAGTGCTCCTCACGCTCTCCGACGATGTGCGGGTAATTCTGATAAAGATCGCCGACCGCCTGCACAACATGCGCACGCTGGGCGCGATGCCGATGAACAAGCAGATCAAGATCACGGGCGAGACGATCTACCTCTTCGCGCCGCTGGCCTACCGGCTGGGACTCTACTCGATCAAGAGCGAACTGGAGGACCTCTGCATGAAGTACCGCTTCCCGCAGCAATATGCCGAAATCACGCAGAAACTGCAGGAGAGCGAAGCTTCGCGCCGGGAGTTCATCGACAAGTTCAACGCCCCGATCATCGCCTCGCTCAACCGCGACAACATCAACTACGAAATTTCGGGACGCGTGAAAAGCGTCTACTCGATCTGGAGCAAGATGCAGCGCAAGCAGATCCCCTTCGAGGAGATTTACGACCTGTTCGCCATCCGCATCGTCTTCAAGCCGCTGCCGTTCCCCTCGGAAAAAACCCAGTGCTGGCAGATTTACTCCACGATCACCGACATCTACACCCCCAAGCCCGACCGGCTGCGGGACTGGATTTCGATGCCCAAGGCCAACGGCTACGAGGCGCTGCATTCGACCGTGATGGGCCCCGACGGAGTATGGGTCGAGGTGCAGATCCGCACGCAGCGCATGGAGGACATCGCCGAACGCGGATTCGCCGCCCACTGGAAATACAAGCATGCGACCATTTCGCAGGACGAGGACGAGTTCGACAAGTGGCTGAAACAGATACGCGCAGCGCTGAACAGCCCGACGGAGAACGCCGTGGACTTCCTGGACAACTTTAAGTTATCGCTGTATACATCGGAAATAGTGGTATTTACACCCAAGGGCGAGGCCCGGAAAATGCCGTTCGGAGCCACGGCCCTCGACTTTGCGTACGACATCCACTCGAAGATCGGGAACAGCGCCATCAGCGCCAAGATCAACCACAAACTCGAACCGATCACCACGCAGATCAACAGCGGCGACCAGATCGAGATCATCACGGCCGACAATGCCCGTCCCAAGCCCGAATGGCTCGAAACGGTCACCACTGCCAAGGCCAAACAGTCGATCAAAAGTTTCCTCAAGCGCGAGCGGCAGAACAACATCGAACGGGGCATGCAGATGCTCGACGATAAGATGAAGTCGCTGAACGTCAAGCTGAGCGGCCGCGTGCTGCGCAAGATCACGCCCATTTACGACAGCAAGAACAAGGAGGAGCTGTACAGCAAGATCGGGGCGGGAATCGTCTCGCTCGACAACCTGGACAAAGCCCTCAAGGTCAACTCCAAGAGCAAAATACTCAAATTCTGGACCCTCTTCATCCCCCAGAAGAAGGAGGACGAGGCGGACGACACCGCGATTCCGGGCGAAATCGCCCCGGCGGAGGAGGCTCCGGCCACGGAACCGCAGTTCGAGATCGCAGAGTGCTGCAAGCCCATTCCGGGCGACAAGGTGGTAGGGTACCGCGACCCCGCCACGGGGAACATCGTCGTACACAAGGCCACGTGCGACGAGCTGAACCGTCTTGCGACGCAGTTCGGCCGCAACATCGTCAAGGAGGAGATCAAATGGTCGCAGCACAAGGCCATGTCATACCTGGTGACCACGGAACTGCGCGGCATCGACCGGCAGGGCATTCTGCTCGACCTGGCGAAGGTCGTGAGCGCCGATTTCAACATCAATATCCGCGAAGTGAACATCCACAGCCACGACGGCATCTTCGAAGGCAGCGTCAGCCTCTACGTGAAGGACGCGGAAAGCCTTCACGCCGTGATGGACAAACTGCGCAAGATAAAGGGTATAGAGAGTGTCAAACGAACATTGAGTTAAGGTCATGGAGGATTTTGCAACGGTAATATGGGTCGTAATCATCGCCGGAGCGATGGTATTCAACGTCGTATCGCAATCGCGCAAGGCCCGCGGAAAGGGCGCCCACGCCCCCGGCCACGAAGAGGCGTGGCCCTCGCAGGCACACCCGGCGGCCGAACCGGCCCCACGCCCTGCGCCGCAGCCCGTCGCACCCGTTTTTCCGGACGAATGCCAGAGTCTGGAGGAGATTCCGGCCGAGGAATACGCGCCGGAATATACGACGCCGAAAGCCACCGAAACGGGACATTTACGCCATCAGACCGTCAACCGGCTCGTGAACGACGCCGGGAATGACGAAATCGCCGCGCATTCACTCACGAACGATGTGCCGGATACGGCAGCCACGTCCCTGACCGGGGAATTCGACCTTCGGCAGGCAGTCATCTATTCGGAGATCCTGAAGCCCAAATTCGAAGAATAACATGCCAAAAAACGAAAGCGAACGCCCCCTGACGCCCGAAGAGCTGCGTTGGCGGGCCGCCGCCTGGGACCCGGAAAAGGCGCGGCGCAACCAGAAACTGCAATATACGGTACTGGGATTCTGGATCGCAGCCACCGTGGCGTGGGTTATCCTGACGGCCTGCGGCGTCGAAACAATCGGCTGGTGGGGCATCCTCGTGCTGCTGTGCGGCTATTTCAACAGTATCACAGGCATTATCAACAACAAACGCATCCAGAGAGACCGAAAGCCGTGGGGCGACATTTGAAGTCCGTTCAAGCAGGAAAACCCGATAAACAGCAGGCAGATATGACACCGAAAGAGGAGAAATGGCTGGCCGAATACCGTCGGCGGGAAGCCGCGAAAACAGTCCGAATGCAGCGCAGAGCGCTTTGGTTCTGGGGAGCGTTATTCACGGCATGGGCGATTTTCGGGCTTTTTGCGGAACCGGACAAGTTCACATTCACAGACAGCCTGCTGCTGATGATGATCGTCATCAACGCAGGTATGGCCATCCGGGAATTGATCCGCAACAAGCGGATCGCCGCAGACAGGGATGCGGAGGAGCCAGAGTCCGGCGATTCTGCCACAGAATAGAGGAATACCTAAAAACAAAAGGATATGGCAACCATTTTTTCACGCATCATCGCAGGGGAGATACCCTCGTACAAAGTAGCCGAAAACGAGGACTACTACGCATTTCTCGACATCAATCCGCTGACGAAAGGCCATACGCTGGTCGTACCAAAAAAAGAGGTGGACTATATTTTCGACCTCGACGATCGAACGCTGGCGGGCATGATGCTCTTCGCCAAGGAGGTCGCAGCCAAAATCAAGCGGGAAATAGCGTGCGCAAGGGTCGCAGTCGTCGTTTTAGGGCTTGAAGTACCCCATGCACACATCCATCTGATCCCCATCCAGAGCGAAAACGACGTGGATTTCCACCGCGAAAAGCTCAAATTGACGCCGGAAGAGTTCCGCGAAATCGCCGATAAACTCTCGAAATAGAAGACTGTTTACAATTATATAATAAGCTGTATTTAAGCCGGATAGTGGGTTATTAACACTATCCGGCTCTCTTTTATTTAACATAATACATACGAAATCCGGAGAAGTTAATAAAACATCGGATAAGGGTTCGGAAATAGCTTGAAAATGCATTCATTTTTGCAGAATAGGGTAGCTTGTTTACAAATGTAAATGAATAGAGGTTATGCTATTTCCATGTGTGATTACACTTGTAACAAACCTTTGTTGTGTATAGCTGTTGATAGTTACAATTGTTACCAGCACTCAACATCCCTACAAACTCTTTTCTTGGGACAATCAGGAGGTTATTAAAGCATTAAACATTTCAAAAATCACACATTAATAATCAGATATTTACACATATTACCTAAAGCAATAATTCGGTTATGTAGCATTGAATTAGACAATCTCATGCTACATACGCGCAACGCCGAGAATTAATATCATAATCACATAAAAGCCATCAATTTAATACTATTTACCTAAAATGATGCTTTACCAAATAGCTTGTGTACAAATTTAACCATATTAATCTATTTACACTTGTAAACTTTATCGACACTTATTAACATTTTACAAATGTAGATTTTGCTTGCTTTACAAAAGAAAAAACTTTATATTTGTAAAAAATTACGCTGATGAGGGAAAAATTGCTCGATTTGATGAAAAGCGAAGGATTGAAGCCGAGCCAGCTTGCGGAACTGCTCGAAATCAATCCGGCGGGAATTTCCCATATTCTCGCCGGACGGAACAAACCGGGCTTCGATTTGTTGCAGAAGATTCTCCGGAGGTTCCCGCGGATCAATCCCGACTGGCTGCTACTCGACTCGGACAAAATGTATCGCGACAGCAAGTCCGAACAATCCGCATCGGCTGCTGCGTCCGAATCGTCGATCTCCGACGGGTTGTTCGGTCCGGTCCGGCACACACCGTCCAACCCGCCGCATCAGGAGCAGACTCCAGCAGCACCCGAAAATTCCGCTCCCCAGATAGCCGCTCCATTTTCCGGTACACGGACAGACGCCGCTGTCCGGCGGATCGTAATATTGTACGACGACCTTACCTTCGAGAGCTTCACGCCGACAAAGCGTTAAAATCCATCGCCCGGAATATTTTTACGAATATTGCACGCACGGGAAGATAAAATTCTCCCTCGGAAGCACAAATCCAAAAAGAATTCAATTCAGAATCAAACCGAGACGGCAGCAGAAAGTCCCCGGCCTCGTCATCCGCCATCGAAGGCTGCCGATTCGGACGAAGAAACCGAATCGTCCGGCAAATCGTTCGACCAGCCGCAATCGAGAAAGCATCCCTTAAATCGGGATGCTTTCTCGATTGCGGATCTTCCGGCACACAATGTGCAAAGTCCAAGTTTGAATTAATATTGCTATTATGTTAAATTATGGAGGATTGAAAGTTGCCTACTACGTTGTGCTTTAGCACTTTAATATTCTATTAATTTTATCCTCATTATTAACATTATGTTTAACGATTCTTATAAGCTTCTTTTGCTTATTGCGGAGCTTACGGCTATTATTGAGGTTTCTCGCGCTGATTTTCCTGATTGTTTAACCATTCGTCTTGAGGCTCTTGTTCGTGATCTTCGGGACATCCATAATTCTATGGAATAACCCCGATTTTACAGATGGAAAAATTCCTTAACTTACTGAAGTCCAAAAAGTTTTGGACTTTGGTTGCTGCTATTGTTGCGGCTCTCTCGGCGTTCTTCGCCACGTCGTGTTCTGCCTCTGCTAAGGTCCAGAAGTCCGGCGTACATATCGACACCGTGCGTGTTGATTATATTATTCGTTCACGTAATTTTTCAGAATTTTAAATTTCAAAGCTATGTCTATTAATGTTGATCTTACTAAGACTACTAAGGAGTATATTGTATTTGCGGATAATCGTCCTTTTTTTGCTACTGTAAATAAGGATTATATCGCCGTTCTTGTCGACGAGGCGCGCTCTCGCTTTGGTAAAGATGCTAAAATAGCGGTCTATGAGCAGGTTACGACGCCCTACCCTCTTGACGATTGCGACTAACGTTTACGACCGTCTTATGGCCTCCAACTCTTGGCGTGGTCTTGAAGCTCTGCTTGCGTGGTGTGATGATGTTAATTACGTCACGCAGCGGGGCCGAGACCCCATTCTTGTATTAACGTTCAATAAATCGGAAGATTTTTTTCGCTGGCGTGATTGGATTGTAGATACCCCTATGCCTTATTGTTATACTCGTTCTCTTACTGATAAGGTTGAGGTTTCTGTTTCTGTCGTGCATTTCTTCCGGTCTGTTGTGTCTGGTGATAAATGGCATGCGAGCAACCTAAAAGGATAGTTAATCGCCGTTATAAGGACATGCGCAGCGTTGATATTTCTGAATATGCTAAACTTCATTACGGTACGGTTTGGCCTCCAGACTATATTGTGGAAGTTCCTTGTGGCTATTGTCATTCTTGCCAAAAGTCTTCAAATAATCAGTATCGCATCCGTCTGATGCACGAGATTCGTTGTTATCCGCCTGGTCGATGTCTCTTTGTTACGCTGACCTTTGATGATAAGAATTTACATGAATTCGCTAAGGACTATAATAGAGCTGTTCGGCTCTTTCTTGATCGCTTGCGCAAAAATTATGATCGCCAGATTCGTCATTGGTTTATCGGTGAGTTCGGAACCCTTCATGGCCGCCCTCACTATCACGGTATTCTCTTTGACGTTCCTGATTCCTTCCTGACTTCGTTTGATGTTGAACACCCCGGCCGCCATCCTCTTTTGGCTTCTGAGTGGAAGTACGGATTTGTCTTTGTTGGTTATGTCTCTGACGAAACCTGTTCGTATATCACTAAATATCTTACTAAGTCCATTAACGGTTCTAATCGTCGCCCTCGTGTTATTTCTTCTAAGGGTATCGGCGTTTCTTATCTTAATACTGACGAGGCTAAACTGCATCGTTTGCCGGGCCGTTTTCAACCCTTTATGGTTCTGAATGGCTTTAAGCAAGCTATGCCCCGTTACTATTATAATAAGATTTTTTCTGACTTTGATCGTGAAAATATGGTTATGGATCGTTATTTAAACCCTCCTACTTCGTTCGATTGGCAAGGTGTTACCTATTCTACTTCTCAGGCTCGTGACGAGGCCCGCGCCTCTACCCTATCGGGTAATAAGTCTATTGGCCTTACTCCTTCGTATAAACCCCCTACCCTATCGTCCGTTGGCTCTTTTGCTCGTTTCAAATCTACTATTGACAGTTTTCAAGAATTTAAAGATTTTTAATTATGGCTGGTTTTCGCATTCCTTCTGATTATCAAAATCAGGTTTCTAAGTCCACACATAAGTGGAATTCTCCCGTCGGTGGTACTATCCACCCCGGTCTTGCTTATCCTGTTCATCATCGCCACCTTAACACCGGTGATCGTATTCGTGGCAAAATTGAGGCTCTTATTCAGTCTCAGCCTATGCGTGGTCCCCTTCTCAATGGCTTTAAGCAGGTAACTATTGCTACTTTTACTCCTGATTCTGTTCTTTACGGTTGGATGCGCAACGGTATTCGCTTCTCGCCTGACCAATATCAGAAATTTTCTAAGTGGCATTTTGTTGCCAGTGGTGATAACCTTGGCACTTATACTGATCCGGTTTTTGGTACTAAGACGCGTAGTTCTCGTCTTTCGTATGGTCTTGACCCTGCTACTGGTGCTTATGGCACTCCCTATGATCTGTGGTCTCGTGATGATGTTTATGATGAGCAAAATGATTATCCGCATGTTGGTCGTGGTGGTCTTTGGGATTGGCTTGGTGTTGCCGCTGGTGCTGTTGCTCCTTGTTTTCGCTCGTCATCCTCGGCTCCCTTTGAGGATTCGGCGTCGTTTAAGTGGAACTTGTCGCCCTTCGTTTCCTACTTCCTTTCGTGCTATTATTATATCGCGAATATGCAGGAAGATTATATGTATTTTACGCGCTCTTTGCCTGAAATTGGCTTTGATGGTCCTAAAGGTCACACGTTCGCTGAGCTTCCTTTTAACCAGGTGTTTTGCTCTATCAATCCGAGTGACTTTGTTGATGTTCTCGATCAAATGTGTACTTTTTCTTCGCGCGGTAATGCTGGCGATTTTGCGAATGAGGCTTCGGCCTTCGCTGGTTCTAATGGCATTTTGAAAATGCTTTCTTCTGCTCTTGGTGCGCATGGCGGTCTTATCTCTGTTCCGTATAATCCTGATCTGTTTGGTAATATTATTAAGCAGGGTTCTTCCCCTACTGCTGAGATTGATGTTATTACTGCTACGGCCGCTGGTGAAACTGAGTATGCTGTTGCTGTTCCCGAGCTTCGTTTACAGACTAAGATTCAAAATATGTTGGATCGTCTTTTCGTTTCCGGCGGTCGCTTTGGTGATGTTCTTCGGACCCTTTGGGGTACTAAGTCTTCGCCCTATGTGAATAAGCCTGATTTCCTTGGTGTTTGGCAAGCTGGTGTTAATCCTTCTAATGTTGTTGCTACCTCTAACGGTGAGGCTGATGGTGAATCTGCTAATGTTGGTCAAATGGCTGCCCGTATTGATCGCTACGAAGATTTCTCCCGTTCTCAGGGTATTGATTATTACGCTAAGGAACCCGGTACGGTTATGTTTATTTCCATGCTTGTCCCTGATCCGGCGTATTGTCAGGGTTTGCATCCTGATCTTTATGGTAGCTCTTTCGCTGATGACTTTAATCCTGAGCTTGGCGGTATCGGTTTTCAGTCTGTTCCTCGTAGTCGTTTTTCGTTGCTTCCTGCAGGATTCTCGAAAGATGATATTGCTACCTCTGCGTGGTTCCGTAATTCTAACGTAACTCTGAACGATCCCGATTCTATTTCCGTTGGCGAAGAGGTTGCTTGGTCGTGGTTGCGTACTGATTACCCCCGTTTGCATGGTGAATTTGGCCAGAATGGTTCCTATCAGTATTGGACCCTTGTTCGTCGTTTTTCGGAATACTATGTCGATAAGACTGGTGATACTGGTACGGATGTGGAATATTCTGATTATCATTACTTTGGTACTTACATTAATCCGCTTTCTTGGCAGTATTTGTTTGCAGGTGCTTCTCTTGCTGATCCGAATTTCACGTTCTTGGCTCAGATGCGTCTTTCGGTTGTTTCGTCTGTTCCGTCTACCTATATGCCTTATCTCGGTCGGTAGTATTTGTTAATTAATTAATTTACAACGTCTTATGTATAAAAAAAGGATTCTTGTTAATACGGGTTCTGCTACTGGCGTCTATAATCCGTTTTGCGATGATGTGCGTATAGCTCGCCCCATGTCGTATTACGTTAATGGTGGTGTTGATGTTGACGGTGTTTCTCGCCGTCCTCCTCTGCCTTCTCACCATGATACTCCCGAGGAAATTTCTTCCGGTACGGTTGATATTGCTTCGGACCCGACTGTCAGCCGGATGGATATTCTCGATTACGCTTCACAGCTTGCTTCTGATGTCGAATCTCGTTCGGCTGAAGATATAGCTGATGTAGACTAATTGAACAATTAAAAATGGGGAGGCCGCAATATACTTGATATATATTGCGGAGTGCGGAAGCACGTCCTCCCCTACTATTATCTAACGAAATATTGAACAATATGAGTGCTATCTTAGCTGGCCTTGGTGCCAGCTCTCTTGGTCAACTCGGTGGTCAGGTTCTTGGCTCCGCTCTTGGTACTGCAACTTATGCTGGCACTAATGCCCTCTTCGGAGGTCTCCAGGCTAAACGTAACTGGAAGTACAAACAAAAGGAAATGGCCAAACAGCAGGAATACAATGAGCGTAATATGCAACTCCAACATAGCTATCAGCAGAAAGCTTGGCGCGCTGAAAATGATTTCAACGATCCTCGTAATGCTTCGGCTCGTTGGCGTCTTGCTGGTATCTCTCCTGCTGCTGTTTTTGGCAATTCTCCTGGTGGTGCTGGTGTTGCCGGAAGTATGGGTACTCCCGATTCTTCTAATCCTTCTCCTGGAGGCAATGTCGATTCTTCATCCTATCGTCCTGTTATGACTATCGCCGATATGGCCCGTCTTCGTAATGAAACTAAGGTCTCTGATTCTGTCGCTGATCTTAACCAGGCTAAAGCTGACCAGGCCCGTGGTGATACGAAGGATCAAGGCGAAACTCAGCGAGGTCAGAAACTCTATAACGATGGTCTTGATCTCACTAATAAACTCACTGCCTCTAAAGCTATCAATCAGGATACCCAAAATGAGCTTGATTCGCTTGATTTGCGTATGAAAAATGAACTGTTTGATACTACGGTTCAGATTGAGCGTCAGAAGGCCCAGAACATCGCTAAACAGTATGAACAGATGAATCAGCAGATCGCTGAATCTGCCTCCCGTGAGCATCTCAATAAAGCCCAGCTTGGTGAGGTTGCCTCTCGTATCGCTCTGAATGCCGCTTATGCTCACTTGGCTGATACGCAGTCTGAATGGCACGGTAAAGTTTCCCAGGCTCAGATTGACGAATTTGTTGCTAAGGTTACTAATCTCGATGAACTTTCGAAGTTGGCTAAGTCTAATAAGGCTTTGTCTGAACTTGAGCGTTCTTTGCGTTCTCTTGAGTATAACGATCGCGCTTCTGTTAAGCAGCTTAATCGTACGATTGGTATGGCATTTAAATACCTTTCTCCGGTTTTGACTGTTGGCAAATAATTTCTATATTTGCTGTATGGATGCTTTTTTGAATGTGCTTGCAAATGTTATTCCTTGGTTAATCTTGATTTTCCTTGGATGGATTTTAGTTCGTGCTACTCGTAAAAAGTAACTCACTACCCGGCCCTTTGTGACCGGGTTTTTTTGTTGTCTGTCTCACCGCTTCGCGGTATATACTTAGGAAATAAGCCGTGGCATAGATTACTGCTATTCTCTTGCAGTATTACACTGTTTGCACTACCCTACTGCTATCCTCTGCTGGCTTATGACGGTATTCGAGGCGAAAGTACCGCCTTTCGCATCGCTAACTCATATAAATATCTGTGCGAAGCACACCTTTAGGAAGGGAGTTTGAGGGAAACCGAACCGAATCGCGCCAGGTCTGTCGCAATATGTGCGCGCGCGTGTTTCACGTGTGCGTATATAAATTGCGGTAATGTCTGGCGTCGGTTGGGTGTCTCTCAATTATTTAGGTACTTTATATTAAAATAACTTGATTTTTTTTTGGAAATGTCAAATATTGATTTTACATTTGTTAAGTCGTTCTGACATTCGTTCTTTGAAATGTTGCCCCCTATTATTTTATCTCTCTCCGGGCAACATTTATTCCTCCCCTACCCTATCTAAGTCCTTGATAATGAGGCAATTATTACTATTATGTTAAATTATGGCCGCTATATATTAATTATAAGATAATTAACTTCTTATTTATTGACATACCAATAAATACCACCGACAAAGACCGCTCCGCCGACGATATTACCCAAGGTTGCAGGAACAAGGTTGGCGAACAGGAAATCGGACACGGTGACCGATGCACCGTGCATCATACCCAGCGGAATGAAAAACATATTGGCCACGCTGTGTTCATAACCGATTGCCACAAAACACATTATCGGAAAGAATAATCCCAGCAGCCGGCCCGCGACATCGTTGGCACTCAACCCCAGCCACACGGCCAGGCACACCAGCCAGTTGGCGCCGATGCCCCGCAGGAACACGGTCAGCCACGGCATCGAGACCTTTGCCTCGGCAACACCGACGGCCGCTGAACGCCACGTTTCGGCAGAGAGCATCCCGGGAAGTTTCACGAGGAAACAGGCGAAAAACAGCGATCCGACAAAATTGCCAATATACACCAGCATCCAATTTTCCAGTACTTTACGCCATCCGTAACGTCGTCCCAACGCACCGGGAACCAGCACGGCATTATTGCCCGTAAAGAGTTCCGCTCCCGCGAAAACTACCAGCATAAGTCCCAGCGGGAAGACGAGACCGGAGAGCAGGCGCTGCAATCCCGGAGCCGAAGCCATCGACGGAAAGCCATACCCTATCACGATGGAAAACAAGCCTCCCATGGAAATATAAGCGCCTGCTAAAAACGCTAAAATCAATATTTTGCGAACGGGAAGCGAAATCTTGTCGGAGGCGGCCCTCTCCACCAGGGCGAGAACCTCTTTCGGATTGTTTATCGGCATACGGGAGGGGGCTTTTAATCGGGGCCAAAGATAGACATTTCGGTCGAAACAGCAAAAAGCGGCGTTAGGGAATGATTGGCTGCGGAGACAATCCGGTCGGACGAACAGCCCAAGGCGTAAAAGAAATGCTTCCCGGCGATTACCGGGAAGCATGGTTGGATCAGCGATACATTCGGCCGTTGCGGATATTGTCCGAAGCCCGGCCGGGGACGATGAAGAAACTGTAACTGTATGCCTTTTCGCACAGTCGGTATGGCATCTCCGGACGAGCCTTGATGCTCCAGGAATCGGTTCCGCCAAGCCCGGCCTGCACGAGGTCGATATTTACCGTCAGGCGATCGGGTGAAGGCACTACCTCGGAGATGTGCTCGGCGCTCTCAAGCGCATCCTGCGAATAGCGGCGAACGGCTACACTGAGCGGCTGGCGGCCGATAAACTGCACACCGCATCCGGCAGCGTTCCGCAGGCTGAGCCAGCGGACACCGGTTCGGTTTCCGTTCTCCTGCGGGCGGACATAGTCGTAAGCAAAATTGTCGACAAGGCCGTCGTACACCGAAACAAAAGCCGACAGACAACGATCGGAATAATTTTCATGCGGGCCACGGCCATAAAATACCATCCGGTCGTAATCGGCATCGCACGGCAACTGCATACCGACGCGAAGCATCTCGGGCAACTGCGAATTCAGATGCCGGAGGGCATAGCCGACTTCGACGACTCCCCCTCCGCCAATCGTATAGGTCAGCGTCAGGGATAAGGTATCAGGAATTGTTTTTTCAACTGTGACAACTACCCTACCCTGCTCCTTCGAAACATTAAATTCGCAGACCACCAGTCGTTTTTCGGCATGTTTCCAGAATTCCAACAGAGCATCGGTTTTCCAGCCGCGACGGTCATTGTCGGTCGCGGCACGCCAGAAATCGGGTCGCAGAGGACCGCAGATCACCCGGTGGCGGTCGAGGGAATAAGAAGTCAGGTAACCGCCGGAACGGCTGATTCCAATTTCGGCTTTACCAGAGGTAAATACCAGACTGTCAGCATATTCACGCACCACTACCCTACCCTGTGGCAGATCGCATCGGGAACACTCTAACCCGTTCATTTTCAATTGATAGGAAGCGACTTCCCAGCCTGCCCCGGCATAAGGATGCGCCTGTACTTCGTGAGCTGAAAGACGCAGCCAGTATTCCGCGCCGGGAACGGGTCGGAAAGGCTTGTAAGGCACCGTGACTTCAACGCCTGCGCCTGCGGCAGTCGGTGGCACGGCCAGCGTACCGCGCTGAAGGACACCACTTTCATCGCGAAGTTCCCATTTATAATAGTATACATCGGTCGGAGAGAAGAAATTCCGGTTGACGATGCGGATCCGGCCCTGCGTCAGGTCGACCGGTTCGAATGCAATCGGCTGGAAAACATACTTGCATTCGTACATCGCAGGTTTCACGGTGCGGTCGGGCGCGATCAGGCCGTTGATGCAGAAATTGCCGTCGTGGGCCTCTCCTGCGGGTTCGAAATCGCCGCCATAGGCCCAGTACATGCGCCCCGAGGAGTCGCGCCGTTCGATTCCCTGGTCGATCCAGTCCCAGATATGTCCGCCCAGGAGGCGTTTGTGGCGGCGGATAAGCGTCCAGTAGTCGTTCAGCCCGCCCGTGGAGTTCCCCATCGAATGGGCGTATTCGCACAGCAGCACGGGTCGCGCGATATGGGGCCATTCGGCCAGGAATTCCAGTTCTTCGAGCGTCGGGTACATACGGCTCAGGATGTCGACATAGCCCGGATCGTCGGGGTTGGCCATTTCGGCAAATTGCGCCGAAGCGGCTCCGGCAGCGACGACCTCGCTGGTGGCCACAGCGGCCTGCGAACGACTTATGGGGCGGTAAAGCGGATGTTCAGGCACGCCCTGCGCCCCTTCGTAGTGGATAAAACGGGTCGGATCGGCATCCTTAGTCCAGGCGGAAACCGCGGCGAAAGCCGGACCGCAGCCCGATTCGTTACCCATCGACCAACCGATGATCGAAGGATGGTTCCGGTCGCGCACGACCATGCGCGTCACGCGCTCCATAAAAGGCGTGATCCAGTCGGGATCGTTTGCGAGCAGTCCCCGCACACCGTGCGACTCGACGTTCGCCTCGTCGATGACATACAGGCCGTAGGCATCGCAAAGGTCGTAGAGGTAAGGATCGTTGGGATAGTGGCTCGTACGCACAGAGTTAAAGTTATACTGCTTCATCAAGCGCAGGTCAGCCTCGATGTCGGCCCGGGAGACCGTTTTGCCCGTACGGGCGTTGTGGTCGTGGCGATTCACACCGTAGAGTTTCACCGGGACGCCGTTGATGAGGAGTTCTTCGCCGCGGACCTCCACTTCGCGGAAGCCGATGCTGACGCTCCGGGACTCGATGACCGAGCCCTGCGCATCGCGGAGCGTCAGCACGAGCGTATATAGATAAGGTGTTTCGGCCGTCCAGCGGTGCGGGGCGTGGATCAACCGCTCCATGAGCGGATAGTAAACATTATCGCGCTGGGGATAAACCTCGGTCACGATCTCCGCGGCAGGAAGATTCCACGGCGTGTCGAGGCACGCCGTACCTGCGGCATCGAAAAGTTCTGCGCCGAGCGTCCAGCCCGTAAGGTCGCACCCGGCGTCGTTGCGCAGCGACGGCCGGATTTGCAATCGCGCGTCGGTGTAGTCGTTAACAAGGCGTGTGCGCACCCCGAAATCGCGGATGCAGACCCGCGGCGCGGCCATCAGGAAAACTTCGCGGTAGATGCCCGCCATGCGCCAATGGTCCGCATCTTCTAGGTAACTGCCGTCAGCCCATTTGCAGACCTGCACGGCGACACTGTTGCGTCCCGGGCGGAGGAACGGGGTCACGTCGAACTCGGAAGGAAGCGCCGAATCCTCGGCATAACCGACGTATTCGCCGTTGACCCAGACGTAGTAAGCCGAATAGACGCCACCGAAATGCAGCGTAACATCCCGGTCGTGCCACGCCGTGGGAAGGTCGAATTCGCGGAAGTAACTGCCCACAGGGTTGTTGCGGCGGATACGGGGCGGATCAACCGGAAAGGGATAGCGGACATTGGTATAGTTGGGGAAGCCGTAGCCGTGCATCTCCCAGCAGGAGGGCACGGGGATCGTATCCCACCCTTCGATGCGGTCACCGCCGCGGAAAAAATCGCGGGGACGCTCCGACATGTCGGAATCGAAGCGGAAACGCCACGCTCCGTCGAGAAAAAGGATTGCCGAAGCGTTGCGGTCGCCGCGAAGCGCCTGCTGCGGAGAGTCGTAGGAATAGGAGGTGGCACGCATCGGCAGACGGTTGACGGCGTTGACGTGCAGGTTCTCCCATTCGGCGGGAGGTGCGGAGGCCGAGGCTGTGCCGCAGAGCAGCAGGACCGGGGCCAGGAGGTTACGCAAAGGTCTGAACATAGGTTTTAGGATTAAAAAAAGGCGGTCCTTTGCAGAACCGCCCTGTCGCTTGGTGAGTCCGGAGGAAACGGTCGGGTTACCGGCGGATGATTTCGATCGTCATCCGGTTGAAATCGAGGCGGAGCAGGTAGACGCCTTCGGTAAAGGCCGTGCCCGTCGCAAAGTCGCCCGTCTTATGGCCGTCGCTCGGCTCGATGCCGTCGACAAGGATGTTTTCGGGCGTCTTGGTGAAGTTGAAGGACTGGAATTCACTGCCCCAGCCGCACTGCTGGAAAATCTTGAGGTTGATGTTGCGCGAGATGTAGAGCAGCGCTTCGAACGTACCGTCGCCCGTCTTCTTGCAGAACGCGCGCTGGTGAACGTCGACCGTCCAGTTCCAGCCGTTGCCCGACCAGTCGATGTCGAGCGAATAAGGCGGCTGCGGGAAACCGAGGCCCATGCCCGAGATCCACAGTGCCGCGGGATAGGTGGCACCCCGCTGTTCGACGTAGAGGCGCGATTTGGAGAGGTTGTAGTAGAACGTATACTCCCCGTCCGGGCCGGTGAATTTCACCTCCGAGTCGGAAACGGATTCGAAGAAATTGGGGTCAACCGCCGTAGCGAGGCCGCCGATGCCGGTCACCGTATAGGTCTGTCCGGAAGCAAGCGAAAGCGTAGCCTCCTGGTAACCGTTGTAGGACGAGGGTTGGAGTTCGGCGTTGCCGAAGACCACGGCCAGGTCGAGCACCGTGCGGAAACTTACGGCGTCGAAGTTCATCTTCTTGATGATCGCCGCGGGGTTGACATTGGAAGGAATGCCCGCGGAGGAAGAGTCGGTGACGACGGCAGGCTGGCCGTCGACAAGCCCCCAGACAACCGAGGAGTAGTCGATCTTCTGATCAGTGGTGAGTTTCGTGGCGATCTTATACGACTCGAAATAAGGCGCCTTGACCTCCGCCGAATAGCGGTTGTCGGCAGTGCGGGGCAGTTCGTAGACATCGCCGGCGCTGGTTACGAGGTAGACCTTGTCGCCCAAGACAGGGCGTTTGACCAACACGTTCTGCGCATCGGCGAGCGTCACCGAAGCGGTTTTGTGGAGGGAGTTGGTCACATCGAGCGTCACCGTGGGATAAACGTCGCCGTTCATACCCGAGACGAACGGGACGGTGAACGTATGGTCGACATCGACATCACCGCCCGCGAGGCGGAACTGCTCGGAGACGATCTCGTTGCCGCCGACCGTAACGGTCAGCGTCGCACGGCGCACCTCGTTGTCGGAATCGGTGATATGCGCCTGAAAACGCACGCTGCCCCCGGCGGAGATCTCCGCGCCCGAACCGGCTGCAGGTTTGAGCGTCGCTGTGACAACCTCCGGAGCCGATACGGTGGGCCATTCGGGCCACGTCACATCGGGAACATCATCGTCCTTACAGGAGGTCATGACGCAAAACGCCACGAGCGCAACGGAAAACGCCATGAGTATATTCCTCAGTTTTCGTTTCATAATTCAGTCAATAGTTAAAAATTAAACGGTTTTTTCGAAACCCTTTAAAAACTCCATCCATATATAAGACGAATCAGCCTCAAAACCCCACATAATTTTTTATTTTCGTAAAAAATGTGTAGTATTGTATTAAAATCGGGGCGGCCGATAGGCGATACGGTCACTCGGGCAGACACGAAACAAACTCACAAAATGGCGGATATCAACGAAGACGGGCTGTTATTGTGCAACATGGGCAACAGCAGCGACGAGGCGTTTGCCACCCTGTTCCGGAAATATTACAAAAACCTAGTGCTGTTTGCGGGAACCATTCTCCGCGAGCAGGCGATCTGCGAGGACATCGTGCAAACCATCTTTCTCAGGCTGTGGGACAACCGCGACCGGCTCCGGATCGAAACTTCGCTGAGATCCTACCTCCTGAGCGCCGTGCGCAACAGTTGCATCGAGGAACTGCGCCACCGGAAAATCGTCTCGGTCCACCAGCAGGAAACCCTCAACGGCAGTGCGCTCGGCGACCACGACACGACCCGCTACATCCTCTACTCCGACCTGAACGACCATTTGCAGGAAGCGCTCGGCAAACTGCCCCCGAAACTGCGCGAATGCTTCGAAATGAACCGTTTCCAGAACCTCAAATACCGGGAGATCGCCGAGCGGCTGAACGTCTCGGTGCGGACGGTCGAGGTGCGCATCGGCGACGCACTGAACCTGCTCAAAAACTACCTGGGCGAATTTTACACCGCAATATGCATTATTTTGCTTTCGGACGTGTGGTAAAACCCCGCCGAACCGTCATATATATGAGTATACTGTATTTTCAAGACAACAAGGACGCATGGACGAACAACAAAATATACGGATAGCCAGATACCTCGCGGGCGACGCTACGGAGCAGGAACGCAACGAACTGCGCGAAGAACTGGCGCAGTCGGAAGCGTTGCGCGAAGAATTCCTCCGGCTGAAAAACCTGTGGGAAGCGGCTCACCCCGCGTTCGACCCCGCGCGGATCGACACCGATGCCGCACTGCGTAACGTACTGGCACAGCGCACAAAACAGCTTCAGACAACCGCACCCCGATCGACGTTGGCCGACCGTTTCCGCCATATTGCCGCCGTGCTGTTCATTCCCCTGCTGGCCGCTTCGCTGTTCTTCGCATGGAAGGCTGCGGACCGCACCGGGGAGGCCATGGCTTTCAACGAGGTGACGGCGCCCTACGGAACCATGACAATGGTCGTGTTGCCCGACAGTTCGCGCGTATGGATCAACACGGGCAGTTCGCTCGAATATCCCTCGCGCTTCCGGACCGGGAAACAGCGCACGGTGCGCATGACCGGAGAGGCCTATTTCGAGGTTCAGGCCGATGAAAAATGGCCGTTCGTCGTCGAAGTCGGCGACCTGAGCGTCACAGCCAAAGGCACGGCATTCAATATCAACGCTTACGACATGCTCCGGGAGACGGTCGTGACGCTGGTCAGCGGCAAGGTGAACGTTGCGGCGGACGGCGTGGAGAACAAGCTCCTGCCCGAACAGCAGTTGAGCTATTACGCCGACGGCACGATGCGGATAACCGACGTGGACACGTTCCGGGGAACTTCGTGGAAAGACGGCATCCTCGCCTTCCGCGACGATGCGCTGGGCGATGTTTTCAAACGCCTGGGGCAGATATACCGGGTGCAGTTCGAGATCATGGACCCGGAACTCGGCGATTACGTCTACCGCGCGACTTTCCGGGGCGAGACGTTCGACCAGATCCTGCGCCTGCTGGAGATCAGCGCCCCGATCCGCTTCGAGGAGCAGCCCCGCCACCAGGAGTCGGACAGCGGATTCTCGGAAAAGATTATCCGCGTATACAAAAATTCATGACCGTTCAGAGACCAATAAAAACGGGCCATTGGCCCGTTTTTTCAGTTGTATAGGGCCCGAAATCCGGGGAGAATCGAAAAAAAGATGTGGGGTTTTGCGCGTGGTTCGTCTTATTTATAGCAGCGGCTCTGAAGCCGCAGCCGAGAAACCAAACTAACCCATTTATTATCGCAGAAAACCTTTTACTTCCTCCATCCTCCCAAAAACCAAATCAATCGAAACAAAACTACAACGTCAATCATGAAACAAATCCTATTTACGTGCTTCACGTGCATGTGTCTTCTCTGGGTCTGTTCTGCACACGCCCAGCGTAAAACCGTCACGCTGAATAAATCGAACGTACCGCTGACGGTCATCCTGGACGAGATCGAGACCCAAAGCGGATATTTGTTCCTCTACAACAAGCAGGTGGTCGGGGTCGACAGGACGGCGTCGCTCAACGTGGCGAAAGCCTCGCTGACCGATGCGCTGGAGAAACTTTTCGCCGGGACCGACATCGCATATACGATCAAGGGACAGCAGATCGTACTGACCAAACGCGAGGCAGCGGCCAAAGAGAGCCGCAAAGCCGACGGCATACAGGGCCGGGTGCTGGACCGAAACACCAAGGAACCGATCGTCGGGGCGACGGTGATCGTCGAGGGAACCGCCAGGGGAACCACGACCGACACGCAGGGCCGCTTCCGGATCGAGGGCGACAAGAGCCTGGTGCTCAGCATCTCTTACATCGGCTACACGATGCAAACGATACGCGCCACGGCAGGTACGGAGATCGAAGTATACCTCGCTGAGGATGTCAAGCTGGTCGACGAAGTGGTCGTCGTGGGCTACGGCACGGTATCGCGCCGCAACCTGACCACGGCCATCGCGCAGGTGAAGCCCGACGATGTGCCGAAGGCCGCGAACAGCAACATTTCGCAGATGCTGCTGGGACGCGCCGCAGGTCTTCAGGCCACGGTCAACAGTTCGCAGCCCGACGGTAAGGTGGACATCTCGATCCGCGGCGCAGGCAACCCGATTTACGTCGTCGACGGCATCGTCATGCCTTCGAACACCATCGGACTGGGCAGCGCAACGGGACTTCCGAGCAATGTCAACCGCGCCGGACTGGCGGGTCTCAACCCCGCGGACATCGAGTCGGTCGAAGTGCTGAAAGACGCTTCGGCGGCCATTTACGGTATCGGCGCCGCCGACGGTGTGATCCTCATCACGACGAAAAAAGGTACCGAGGGCGCTCCCCGGATCAGCTACGAAGGCGGTTACACATTCGTGCGTAATTACAAATACCTCGACGTACTCGACGCACAGGAGTACATGAATATCGCAAACGTTTACAGCAAAGAGAATTACCTCTACAACAACAAACAATATCCTTACGGCGGACTGGCCTACGACGGACGCTGGACTCCTGTCTTTTCGCCCGAAGAGATCGCCGCAGCCACGACGACCGACTGGACCGACTACGTACTGCGCAGCGGCTACTCGACCAACCACAACCTGACGGTGAGCGGCGGTACGAAACACATTACCTACTACATGGGCGGCAGCTATTTCGACCAGAAAGGAACCGTGTCGAACTCAGGAATGACCAAATACACGTTCCGCGGCAACCTGGGGGTACAGATGTTTCCGTTCCTGAAACTCACATCGGCCTTCAACGCCAACCAGAACCACTATACCAACGGCATGGTGGGCAACGACGTGGGCAACCGCGGCAACACGGCCGGAGGTTCGCTCAGTTCGGCGCTGCTCTACCCTTCCTACCTCCCGCTGAGGCAGGAAGACGGATCGTATACAATATTCAACAGTGTGCCGAACCCCGCATCGTACGATGACATTCAGGACAAGACCAAGCAGACAGGCTACATGCTCAACTTCACGGCCGACCTGAATATCTGGAAGAACATCATCACCCTGAAAGGCGTCTATGGTATCAATCAGGAGAGCATGCGCCGCTCGACTTACATTCCGTCGGACATCTACTTCGACCGCATGTACAAGTCGCGCGGCAACATCTCCTCGGAACGGCGTCAGCACCAGACGATGGAGGCAATGCTCCAGTTCTCGAAAAAATTCGCCGACATCATCCAGGTGGACGCTCTGGTCGGCATGGGTAAATACCTCGAAGATTACGAAGGTTATGCAATCTCATATGAAGGGACCCACGACATTATCAACGAGCACGACATCAGTTCAGCGACCGGGAAGATCACTCCTACGTCTTACACGGGCAAGAACCAGAAGCGTTCGCAATTCGCAAAACTGAGCGTCGACCTGCTCGACCGCTATGTAGTCGCCGCAACGCTCCGCCGCGACGGCACGGACAAATTCTTTCCCGACAAGAAATATGCGCTGTTCCCCTCGGTATCGGCGGCCTGGAAAATCTCCAACGAATCGTTCCTGCGCGATATCAAGTGGCTGAGCCTGCTGAAAATCCGTGCCAGCTGGGGCAAGACCGGACAGGACAACCTTGGAAGTTCGCTCTACGGAACCTACTACGCAACCAATTTCAAGGTCGGATTCAACAGCAATTCGGATTTCTACATTCCGTTCCTGCTCGGAAGCTCGGACTACCCCGACGTGAGTTGGCAGAAAACCACGATGAAGAATATCGGCGTCGATTTCTTCCTCTTCGACGACCGTCTGTCAGGAAGTTTCGACCTCTATCGCAACGACGTGACCGACCTGCTGGGATCGGCCTCCAACTCACCGTTGGCCATCTTCTCGTCGCGCCCGATCAACGGTGCGCACTTCTACCGCCGCGGCTGGGAGATCACGCTCAACTCGGTCAACCTCAAGGGTAAATTCGAGTGGCGAACGACCCTGAACCTGTCGCGCGTGCAGCAGTTCTGGAAAAAGCGTATGCCCAACTACGACTACCAGGCTTACCAGCAGCGCGACAACGAACCGCTGGCCGCCATATACTATTACAAGATCGACGGCTACATCAACACCGACCGCAGCAACATGCCCGAGTCGCAGAAATCGCTACAATCGACGGCCCAGATGCCCGGATGCCCGATCATTGACGACAAAAACAGCGACGGCATCATCGACATCAACGACATCCACAAGCGCAACACCACACCCGACCTCTACCTGGGATTCGGCAACACGTTCGAATACAAGAATTTCGACCTCGACATCTTCATGTACGGCCAGTTCGGCGCCTACAAGTACAACATGGCCCTGAGCGCTGCGCAGGCCGGTCCGCTGGTCAACACCCCGGCTTTCAACAGCAACAAATACGCCTACCGGCTGTGGAACTCGCAGATCAACCCCAACGGAACCCGCCCGGGCATCGCATACAGCAAGATGGGTGCCCTTCCCGGCGGCTGCGGCGTGAATGCCGACATGGAGAACGCTTCGTTCATGCGCATCCGCAACATTACGCTGGGTTACACCATTCAGGGCAAACTCTTCGGTCCGGTTCAGAAGTACATCAAGAGCATCCGCGTCTATTTCGACGTTCAGAATCCCTTCGTGATCACGAAGTACACGGGATTCGACCCCGAAATCTACACGGGCCAGAACGAAGCCCGCGGACAGTTCCCGCAGGTGCGCTCGTTCTCGCTCGGAGCCAAAATCAACTTCTAAACACAATCTAAAACGACACATCGAAAATGAAACGTCTGAAAATATTCGCAGGAATGGCTGCGGCGCTCTTCGCGCTGAGCAGTTGCGAAAACAATTTCGACCCCGAAATCTACGGCCAGCTCTTTCCCGGCAACTACCCTTCGACCGAAGCAGAATATGAGACTTATGCATTGGCCTGCTACATCCCTTTCGGCACACAATGGACCTATGACATAGGCAGCGGACGCCAAAACGGCGTCTACATTCCCGAAGGCGGCATAATCCGCATGTTCGACCAGCCGTCGGATGTTATGGCGCCGTGGCTGGTGGGCGGATTCGGCGAGTGGTACAACACGGCACGGGCCGACTTCAGCAACGCCGTCAATTTCGCCCGCGGATGGGGCGATTCACAGAACATGAACCACCTGGGCAAACTGTCGGATATCACGCGCTTTACCGAGATCATCGGACGGCTCGAAACCGCCGATTCGAAGATACTTTCGGACAGCAAACGGAAACAACTGCTGGGCGAAGTCCACCTCTGCCGCGGCATGCTGCTCTACTTCCTGCTGCATGTCTACGGACCGCTGCCCGCTATCATCAATCCCGGGGACGTGAACAACACCGCCGCACTGGAAAACCTGGTGCGCCCGACGCTCGACGAGATGTGCGGATGGATCACCGACGACTTCGAGGCGGCAATCAAACAGCTCCCCGAGACCGTTGCGGAGCAGGGGCGCTACACGGCCGACTACGCCCGGTTCTGCCTGATGAAGCACTGCCTGAACGAAGGTTCGCACATGACGGATTACTACAAACGCTCTCTGGAGATGTACGACGAACTCAACACGGGTAAATACGATTTATTCAAACAGGGCGAGAACCCGTTCAAGGAGATGTTTTATGCAAAAAACGACTTCTCATGTGAAATCATCATGGCTGTAAGCTGCGGCGGCAACGCCGATGGCGGCGATGCCAACGGCAACTTCTTCCCGCTGATGATGCTCGCAACGCCCAACGACGCTTCGAAGATGAACGGCGACGGGTCGCCCAGCCCATTCGCCAAGCAGGGAAGCGGCTGGATGCGTACCCCGTTCAACGTTTCGCCCGTCATCTATGCCAAATACGACGCAAACGACAGACGCCGCGAAACCGTCCTGACCGAATACTGGGTCAAGAAAGACGGCAGCGACACCCAGACACCCACCGAAAAATGCGCCCCGGCAGACCTCGGAATCAAATGGGACGGATATATCATCAACAAATTCCCGATGGAATTCGACGGATTCCAGAAGAACGACATCCCCATCGCCCGCTGGGCCGATGTGCTGCTGATGATGGCCGAAGCGGAAGTGCGCAAGACCAACGCAGCGCCTTCGGCGGCTGCCGTGCAGGCGGTGAACGACGTGCGCGCCCGTGCCGGAGTGGGCGGGCTGAGCGCCGAGCAGACCGGGTCGAAAGACGCGTTCCTCGATGCCATCCTCGACGAGCGGGGCAAGGAGTTCCTCTACGAAGGCATGCGCAAGATCGACCTGATCCGCTTCAACAAGTATGCGCAGGCGTGCTACAAGGCCAAGAAAATCAAGCCCACGCACCAGTACATGCCTCTGCCGAACTACATCGTCGACCAGGCCAAGAACTACGGCAAGACGCTCGACCAGACCTACACCCGTCCGGGTTGGGAGGCAGACCTGAGCGCCGCAAGATAATTCCAGAACCTTAAACCGAAAACAACGCAATGAAAAACGTATTATATATCGCTACGATACTGCTGCTCAACCTGATCGGATGCTGTGGATGCGACAGCGATTCGAAGAACACCCCGACTCCCGACATGCCGACCGAAGGAGGTTACCTCTTCGCCCACATGAAGGATTCGGACTACGGCGGGATTTACTACTACATCAGCAAGGACGCCAGGCAATGGATCGTCCTGAACGACGACAAGACGATCGAACCCCGTTACAGCGGCCACCCCGACATCATCAAGGGCCCCGACGGGCGCTATCGCATGATCGGCGTGACGCGCTCGCTGCCCAAGTCGCTCGTACTGTGGGTTTCGATGGACCTGATGACGTGGCAGATGGACGGCACGATTCCCGACGCAGCGATCTTCGACACGCCGGGATACCATCCCGACGGCTGGTACAGCGCCCCGAAACTCTTCTACGACGCGGATTCGGGCAAATACCTGATCACGTGGCACGCCTCGCGCAACGAAGTGGCGGAGGGTTCGGACGAGTGGTGGGACGAAATGCGCACGTTCTACATGACGACCACCGATTTCAAAACTTACAGTAAACCCGCACGCCTGTTCGACTTCAAGAGCGAGGAGTTCAAAAACGCCGCGACAATCGACGCCATCATCCGCAAGATCGACGGCTCGTACTACGCTGTTTTCAAGGACGAGCGGTCGAACGACGTGGCTCCCACGGGTAAAACCGTACTGATCAGCAAGTCGGCCTCCCTGACGGGGCCTTACAGCGAGCCGATCTGCGTCGTGACCCCGAAAACCGACGCCGGAAAGACCGACAAGTGGCACGAGGCTCCGACCATCGTCGAGCAGCCCGACGGCAAGGGGTGGTACATCTTCGCCGAGCGCTACCCGACCGAATATGTCCGGTTCGAAGCCCCGAACATCGAGTCGACAACGTGGCACCAGTACGTCATCGGCATCCCGAATGCCCGCCACGGCGTGATGGTCCGCATCACCGACGAGCAATACGCGGCGATCTTAGCGAAATACGGCTTCTGACAATGATTCCGACGGCCTGTGATCCAACATTCACAGGCCGTTTTTCAACACCCAAAATTCTAAATCCATGAAACTGACAGGACAACTACTTACCTTGGCCCTGTGCCTTCTGACGGCCCTGAGCGCAGCGGCCGCACCCCGGAAATTCACCCTTCAGTCGCCTTCGGGGACGCTTCGCGTCGAAGTGGCGGCGACGGACAGCATAACTTACCGCCTCTACCACGGGGACGACCTGATGCTCGGCGATTCCCCGCTGTCGCTGACGCTCGGCGACGGCCGCGTGCTGGGCGCCAACGACCGCCTTTCGGGCGCGTCGCGGCGCAGCGCAGACGAAGTGATCGCCACGCCTATCTACCGCAAACAGTCGATCGAAGACAAATACAACGAGTTGACCCTCAAATTCAAAGGTTACAATGTCATCTTCCGCGCCTACGATTCGGGCATGGCCTACCGGTTCGAAACGACCGCACGCAAGCCGTTCACCGTCATCGGCGAGCAGGCTACGTTCCGGTTCCCGGCCGACCACAAGGCCTACATCCCCTATGTGCGGGGTGAGCGCGGCACGGCGACCCACGAAATTCAGTTCTGGAACTCGTTCGAGAACAAATACGTGCATTCGGAGTTGTCGGCATGGCGCGACGGAGTGCTGGCATTCCTGCCCATATTGGTCGAGGGCGCCAGCGGCAAAAAAGTCTGCATCACGGAGGCCGACCTGCTCGACTACCCCGGCATGTACCTCGCACCCGAAGGCCCGGGCACATCGCTCCGGGGCGTATTCGCACCCTACCCCGCCAAAGTCGTTCCCGGAGGGCACAACGAGTTGGAAGGCGTCGTCGAAAGCCGCGAGGACTACATCGCCCGCTTCGACGGCCCGGCGCACTTCCCGTGGCGCGTGGTCATCGTGGCGGCGGAGGACGTGGAACTGGCCGACAACGACCTGGTATATGCCCTTGCCACGCCTTCGGAAGGCGACTTCTCGTGGGTGAAGCCCGGCAAGGTGGCCTGGGAGTGGTGGAACGACTGGAACCTCTACGGCGTGGGGTTCAAGACCGGTGTGAACAACGACACCTATAAATATTACATCGACTTCGCCGCCGAACGCGGTATCGAATACGTAATCCTCGACGAGGGTTGGACGAAGCTCTACACGGCGGACCTGATGCAGGTCGTGCCGGAGATCGACATGCCGATGCTCGTGGAGTATGCCGCGTCGAAGAACGTCGGCATCATCCTTTGGGCCGGATACAACGCCCTGAACCGCGACATCGAGGGCGTATGCCGGCACTATGCCGCAATGGGCGTCAAGGGTTTCAAGGTCGACTTCATGAACCGTGACGACCAGCAGATGGTCGATTTCCACCACCGCGCCGCGCAGATCGCCGCCCGCTACGGGCTGATGCTCGATTTCCACGGGACCTACAAACCCACGGGATTGCAGCGCACCTACCCCAACGTGATCAATTTCGAAGCCGTAGACGGGCTGGAACAGCTCAAGTGGGCCAACGAGATCGACCAGGTGACCTACGACGTACAGCTGCCCTTCATCCGCCAGGTTGCAGGCCCGATGGACTACACGCAGGGCGCCATGCGCAACGCCTCGAAATCATCATACCGGGCGATTTACTCCGAGCCGATGAGCCAGGGCACGCGCTGCCGCCAGCTGGCGCAATACGTAATTTTCGAGTCGCCGATCAACATGCTCTGCGACAGCCCTTCGAACTACCGCAGCGAACCGGAGTGCCTCGGGTTCATAGCGGCGATCCCCACCGTCTGGGACGAGACGCGCATCCTCACGGGCCGGGTCGGCGAGTACATCGCCACAGCGCGCCGCAGCGGCACGACCTGGTATGTGGGCGCGATGACCGACTGGAACGCCCGCGAACTGAAACTCAACCTCGCATTCCTCGGCGACGGCAGTTTCGAAGCCGAATGTTATGTCGACGGCCCGAATGCCGACCACGCAGGGCGCGATTATGCGAAGCACACGGAGGCGGTTCCCGCCGACCGGAAAATCGTCGTACGGATGGCTCCCGGCGGTGGATTCGCAGCCAAAATTGTCCCTGTGCGATGAAAGCCGTAAGACAATGGCGGCTGGCCGCCGCACTGGCGGCAATCGCATTCTGCGGATGCACGGGCCAGGTCGCATACGACGACACCGACCGCAGGGTGGATTCGCTTCTGAAACTGATGACGCTCGACGAGAAGATCGGCCAGATGTCGCAGTTCTCCTGCAACTGGGATGTCACGGGAGCGATCATGCCCGACGACTACCGGGAGTACCTCCGCAAAGGCATGGTCGGCTCGATCCTGAACGGGTATACCGTGGCAGGAATCCGACAGTTGCAAAGCGAGGCGCTCGAACATTCGCGCCTGAAAATCCCCGTGCTGTTCGGCTACGACGTGGTCCACGGCTACCGCACGATCTTCCCGATCCCGCTCGGCGAAAGTTGCACGTGGGACCCGGAACTGATGCGCCAGAGCGCGGCCATCGCCGCCGAAGAGGCTGCCGCCGGAGGTATCAACTGGACGTTCGCCCCGATGGTGGACATCACGCGCGATCCCCGCTGGGGCCGGGTGATGGAGGGCGCCGGCGAGGACCCCTACCTGGGATCGCTGATCGCTGCGGCGCGCGTCGAGGGATTTCAGGGCGACGACCTCGGCAATGTCAGGACCGTACTGGCCTGCACGAAACATTTTGCGGCATACGGCGCCTCAGAGGCAGGCCGCGACTACAACACGACGGACATGTCGGAACACACGCTGCGCGAAGTCTACCTGCCGCCGTTCCGGGCGACGGTCGAGGCGGGCGTGGGTTCGCTGATGGCCTCGTTCAACGAGATCGGAGGTATTCCGGCAACGGCCAACCGCCACCTGATGACCGACATCCTGCGCGGCGAATGGGGTTTCGGAGGGATTCTCGTGTCGGACTACACGGGCATCAACGAACTGATTCCGCACGGCATCGCCGCGGATGAGAAGGAGGCCGGAGAAAAGGCGCTGAACGCCGGGATCGACATGGACATGACGGGGGCGGTCTACCTGAAACACCTCCGTCGTTCGCTCGACGAAGGGACGGTGAGCCTCCGGCAGATCGACGACGCCGTGCGTCGCATCCTGCGCCAGAAGTTCCTGCTGGGGCTTTTCGACGACCCCTATCGCTATCTGGACAGCGTGCGCGAGCGCGAAACGTTAGGCAAACCCGAATTCCGCGCCAAGGCCCGGGAGATTGCGGCGCGGTCGATCGTATTGCTCAAAAACGACGGCGGACTGCTGCCGCTCGATCCCGGCAGCCGGGTCACCGTGGCGCTGGTGGGACCGATGGTCCGCGAGCGCACCAGCCTGAACGGCGCATGGGCCGGGAGCGGCGTCCGCGAGGAGAGTGTGACGCTGCTGGAAGGACTTACGAAACGTTATGCGGGAACCGACGTGCGTTTTACCACGGCGGCAGGATGCGACCTCATGACCGACGACCGGAGCGGCTTTGCCGAGGCTGTTGCGACAGCGCGGCGGGCCAACATCGTGGTAGCGGCCATGGGCGAACACTACGACTGGTCGGGCGAAACGGCATCGCGCAGCGACATCACCCTGCCGGGCGCACAGCGCGATCTGCTCCGGGCATTGGAGGCCACGGGCAAACCGGTGGCGCTCGTGGTGCTGAGCGGCCGCCCGCTCGACCTGAGCTGGGAAGATGCACACCTCGAAGCGATCGTCGAAGCGTGGTTTCCGGGCACAACGGCCGGCGACGCCATTGCCGACGTACTGTCGGGCGACTACAACCCTTCGGGCAAGCTGACGATGAGTTTTCCGCGCAGCGTAGGTCAGATTCCGGTCTACTACAACCACAAGAACACGGGACGCCCCGCAGCTCCGGGCCAGATCGGACGGTGTTACCGTTCGACCTACCTCGACATCGTCAACGAACCCCTCTACGCTTTCGGACACGGGCTGAGTTACACGACATTTGCGATTTCGGAGCCTGCACTCGACCGCGACACCTTCGCGAAGGGCGGGCGGATCGTGGCATCTGCCGAAATTAGCAACACGGGGGCGCGTGACGGCGAAGTAGTCGTACAACTCTACATCCGCGACGTGGCGGCCAGCGTCACGCGTCCGGTGAAGGAGCTGAAGGGATTTCGGAAGATCGCCCTCCGGAAGGGCGAGACGCAGACCGTGACGTTCGAAATTTCGGAGCAGGAGATCGCTTTCCTGAACACCGATTTCGTACGGCGGCCCGAAGCCGGCGAATTCCGCCTGTGGATCGCCCAGAGTTCGGACGACGACAGCCGCCCTGCGACTTTTCGTTACGAATAGCCGGGCTTACGTCCGCAATCCGCTCCCCGAAGGCCCCGTGTTTGCGGGGAGCACTTTTTGGCGGGGCGTTAATTTTCCCCGAAAATTCACTACCTTTGCGTAAATCATCCTCCGGCAGGGAAACCTATGCACGATTTTCGCACGGTTCCACGCCGGATGGTACCATAACACGATCATTATCAGTCATGCGTAAATTATCGGCATATTTATTGGCGGCACTGCTGCTCGCAGCCTGCGCACCGAAACAGCCCGCCGGGGAAAATACGTTTTACGTCTCGATCCTACCGCTGCGCAGCATCGTGGAGGAGATCGTGGGCGACGATTTCAAAATCGAGGTGCTCGTGCCGCCCGGAGCAAGTCCCGAGACATTCGAGCCGACGCCCCGGCAGTTCGTGGAACTGAACAAGGCGCAGCTCATTTTCAACGTGGGATTGATCGACTTCGAAACCACCCTGCTGGGTAAAGTCGGGGATCAGGCGAAAGTCGTGAACCTGAGCCACGGCATCGACCTGATCGCAGGTTCCTGCTCGCACGGCCACGACGGGCACGAACACGGGCACGGGCATGCCCACGGTGTAGACCCCCACGTCTGGACCTCGCCCAAAGCCCTGCAAACGATGGCCGCAAACGCCTACGAGGCAATTCGCAGAGCCTATCCCGACTCGGTGAAATACGAGGCCGGCTACAACCGGCTGCGCTGCACGCTGAAGGAACTGGACATCCGCACGGCGGAGAAGATCGCCCGGAGCGGCGTGAAGTACTTCATCGTCTACCACCCCGCACTCACCTACTACGCACGCGATTACGGACTGCGGCAGGTGGCCATCGAGGCCGACGGCAAGGAACCTTCGGCCAAACAGCTGACAGCGGTTATCCGGCAGGCCCGCGAGGACGGTGTGCGGCGGATCTTCTACCAGAGCCAGTTCCCGGCATCGACCGTGGAGATCATCGCCCGCGACATCGATGCCGAGTACGTGGAGATCGACCCGCTGGGCGAAGACGCCATCGCCGCCATCGACACGATGACCGATTTAATCACCGCAAAATGAACCTGGTAACGCTGCGCGACGTAAGCGTCGCATACGACGGCTACGAGGCTCTCCGGCACGTCGACCTGGAGATTGCGGACCACGATTTCCTGGGGGTCATCGGTCCCAACGGCGGCGGAAAAACGACGCTCGTGAAGGCCATTCTGGGAACCGTTCCCCACACGGGGGAACTGACGCTCGCCCCGGAGCTGTTCCGCGGAAAGGAACGCCTGATCGGTTACATGCCGCAGATTTCGGATTTCGACCGCGCATTTCCGATCTCGGTGCTCGAAGTCGTGCTGTCGGGATTGCAGGGCCGCCGCGGATTCCGCACCCGCTACACGAAAGAGGACCGTGCCAGGGCAATGGAACTGCTTGCGGCATCGGGAATCGCCGACACGGCCCGCAACCCCATCGGCGAGGTTTCGGGCGGGCAGATGCAGCGGGCGCTGCTGGCCCGTGCCGTGATCTCGGACCCGAAACTGCTGATCCTGGACGAACCCGCGAATTTCGTGGACAACAAATTCGAGAAGGAGCTTTACCGCACGCTGCATGAGCTGAACGCCCGCATGGCGATCGTCATGGTGTCGCACGACATCGGCACGATCACCAGCGTCGTGAAGGAGATCGTCTGTGTCAACCGGCAGGTTCACCGCCACCGCTCGAACATACTGACCGAGGAGCAGCTGCGCAACTACGACTGCCCGATCCAGCTGGTATCGCACGGGCATATCCCCCACACCGTACTGGAGCACCATCCCGGCGACTGCTGCCGCGACCACGAATAAAACGAACGGAGCGCCCCGCATGAGGCGCTCCGTGGTTTTTCGACGAAGGGGACTACCCTATTTCTGTTCGTTGATCTTGCTCAACTTTTCGAAAAGTTTGCCGAAAACGTCGTCCATCTCGGCGCGCAGGGCGGCGTAATGCTTGCGGACAAGCGACGGATTGTGCGGCTCGGCAGGATTCATCGCTTTGGCGAACAGGTCATTGCGAACGCCGACGGCCTCCTGCATCACCTCGAAAATCTCCTTCTCTTTCGAAGGCTGGAAACAGATAGCCATATCGCAGTCGAAAACAACCTCCTCAAGGCGGTAGTCAATCTCCTTCTTCAGGTTCCGTAAATTTGCCATATTCAGTCGGTTTTAAAATTTTTGCTCTGACAAAGGTAATAAAACGTTTCGGATTATCAAACATTTTCGGACTGCTGCCCCGGGAAATAATTCCGAGGGCGAGCGGCGGACAAAAAAAGATTCCGGAAATCCGGAATCTTTTCTCATTACATTTTTTCGAGCTCCTTGTAGGTTTTTTTGGCGGCCTTCTCGGCTTTCTTGGCGGCCTTGGCCTCCTTTTTTGCAATCTTTTTGGCGGCCTTCTCCTGCTGGCGGACTATCTTCTGTGCTTCGCGGGCCTCTTTTTTGGCGAGTTTCTCGGCGGCCCTCGCCTCCTTCTTCACCTCCCGGGACTCCTCGCGCATCTCCTTCTTGTATTCGTGCTCGTCGGGCATCTCGACGATGATTCCGTTCACCTGCTCGTCGACAACCACATACGGTTCAGCGGGTTGTGCGGGCTGCGGCTGCGGAGCCGGTTTGGGTTTGGGGATCATCGTGCGCTGCTCGACGATATTGCCCGCACCGTAACCGATCGTCAGTTCGACGCGGCGCAGTTTCGGCAGAACGTTCTTTTTCAGGTAGTTCCATGCGGCGGGCATCTTCTTGAGCGCCATCTCCTTCTGGTCGGGCGACTGCTTGCCGTCGATGACATTCAGCACGGACTGCCGGTCGGGCATCGACGACTGTGCGACCAGCGCGCGGCACGTCTCCCAGTCCTCGGCGACGGAATTCACCGTCACGTCGTACTTTTTCGAGAAATCGTACTTCTTATCCACATAAGCCTTGAAATCGTTAGCCCGCTTGGCAGCCAGCGCTTCATTGAATTTCAGCGGGCCGTCGGGAGACGAATAGCCCGTGATCGTCACGGCGCAGACCTGCCGGAGCGTGTCCTTCGCGAGGTTGCCCGCAAAGGCGTTGAGTCCGTCCAGCTCCTGCGGATTGCCGTTGAGCGTGGCGTTGAGCGTCGCCAGATTGATCTGGTAGCGGATCGAATAGTCGGCGTCGCCGCGGCTTTTGACGATGAACCTGCGTACGATGTAGTCTCCGTCGGTGGTCTCCGACAGCAATACGGTATCGGCCGCAGGCGCCGGAACCGCACTCTTGGTTTGGGCCGTCGCTCCGGCAGCGGCACACAACGCGAGAGAAAGAGCGAAAGTTGATACAAATGTTTTCACGCTAAAATAGTGTTAGTTAACGCCCTCGTCTCTCGCAAGATTCGTACCACGCTAACGGCACGAAAAAACGGAAGCTTCGCCGAAACCTCCGTTTTTCATTATCACAGAATGCGTTACATCCGTTCGGGAACGTCGATGCCCAGCAGTTTCATGCCCTCCTTGATGACGCGGGCGACCTGCTGCGCCAGTTGGAGGCGCATCTTGCGCACCCCGGCGTTCTCCTCCTTGAGGATCGAATGGTCGTGGTAATAGCCGTTGAACTGCTTGGCCAGTTCGTAGACGTAGGCCCCGACGACCGACGGCGCGAAACTCTCACCTGCGGCGCAAACCACCGACGGATACTCCGTCAGCGACTTCACCAGGTCGATCTCCTCGCGCAGGTAGTCCGCCGTGGCGGCCCCACTGAAGTCGATGCCCGCCTCGGCGGCCTTGCGCAGCACCGACCGGATACGCGCGTGGGTATACTGGATGAAAGGACCCGTATTGCCGTTGAAGTCGATCGACTCGCGGGGATCGAACAGCATCGTTTTCTTGGGATCGACCTTGAGGATGAAGTATTTGAGCGCCCCCAGTCCGACCATCGTCGAGACGGCGTTGGCCTCCTCCTCCGAGCATCCGTCGAGTTTGCCCAACTCGGCCGACATCTCGCGGGCCGTCGAGACCATCCCTTCGATCAGGTCGTCGGCGTCGACCACCGTACCCTCGCGCGACTTCATCTTGCCCTCGGGAAGCTCCACCATGCCGTAGGAGAGGTGGGTGATATGGTCGCTCCAGTCGGCGTAGCCCAGTTTCTTGAGCACCAGTTTCAGCACCTGGAAGTGGTAGTTCTGTTCGTTGCCCACGACGTAGATCATGTCGTCGAGGCGGTTGTCCTCGAAACGGCGGAAGGCCGTGCCGAGGTCCTGCGTCATGTAGACCGACGTGCCGTCGCCGCGCAGCAGCAACTTCTCGTCCAGCCCGTCGGCCGTGAGATCGATCCACACCGAGTTGTCGGGACGACGGTAGAAGACACCCTTCTTGAGGCCCTCCTCGACGAGCGACTTGCCCAGCAGGTAGGTCTGCGACTCGTAGTAGACCTTGTCGAAATCGACGCCCAACGCCTTGTAGGTCACGTCGAAGCCCTCGTATACCCAGCCGTTCATCGTCTCCCAGAGCGAGTATACCTCGGGGTCACGGGCCTCCCACTTGCGCAGCATCTCCTGCGCCTGGAGCATGATCGGGGCGTTTTTCTTGGCCTCGTCCTCCGGCTGTCCCTGCGCAACCAGCTCCCTGATCTGCGCCTTGTAGTGTTTGTCGAACTCCACGTAGTACTTGCCCACGAGGTGATCGCCCTTCATCCCCGACGAGGCGGGGGTTTCGCCGTTTCCGTACAGTTTCCACGCCAGCATCGACTTGCAGATGTGGATGCCGCGGTCGTTCACCAGGTTGGCCTTGATGACCGTATGGCCGTTGGCCTTGAGGATCTGCGCCACGGAGTAACCCAGCAGGTTGTTGCGGATATGGCCCAGGTGGAGCGGCTTGTTGGTGTTGGGCGACGAGTACTCGACCATCACGGTACGGCCCGTCGCGGGAGCCTGCCCGAAACGTTCGTCGGCGACGACCTCGGCAAAGCGGGCCGCCCAGAACGCGCTGTCGAGCGAAAGGTTGAGGAAACCTTTGATCACGTTGAACGACGCGATCTCGGGGACGTTGGCCGCCATATATTCGCCGATTTCGGTCGCGGTGGCTTCGGGCGACTTGCGGCTTCGCCGGAGCAGCGGAAAGGTTACGAGGGTATAGTCGCCCTCGAACTCCCTGCGGGTCTTCTGAATCTGCAACTGCTCGTCGCCAAGCTCACCGTAAAGCGTCTCCACCGACCGGCGGACCGCATCCGAAATAAAGGTTTCGATATTCATATCCAATAGATTTTGCCTGCAAATTTAGCGTTTTTCGGCGAATAAGCAATTCCCGCGGGACCATATTCTTTGGATTTAACCCGACATCCATTATCTTTGCGACACAAACCGACAAGACATTCCATGGAAATTCTCGTCATTCTGCTGCTGATCCTGCTCAACGGGCTGTTCGCCATGTCGGAGATCGCACTCATTTCGGCCCGCCGCTCGAATCTGGAGATGCAGGCCCGGCAAGGCAGCGCAGGCGCCCGTCAGGCCCTGAAACTGGCCAAAGACCCCGACCGGTTCCTCTCGACCGTACAGATCGGCATCACCCTGATCGGCATTCTCACGGGTATCTACTCCGGCGACACGCTGGCGGCGAAATTCGGCGGAGAGCTGGCCCGGCTGGGCATTCCGCTGCGCACGGCGACCGTCACGGCGCAGATCACGATCGTCATCGCGGTCACCTACCTCACGATCATCTTCGGCGAACTGGTCCCCAAACGCATCGGCATGAACGCCGCCGAACGGGTCGCGAAGATCGTGGCACGCCCCATGCGGGCGCTTTCGCTCGTGGCGTCGCCCTTCGTGTGGCTGCTCTCCAAAAGCACGTCGGGCATCACACGCCTGTTGGGGCTGCACAAGGCCGAGAGCAAGGTCACCGAGGCGGAAATCCGCTCGATCATCCAGGAAGGAGCCGAGGACGGCGAGGTGCAGGCGGTCGAGCAGGAGATCATGGGCCGCGTCTTCTCGCTGGGCGACCGCACAGTGGAGTCGATCATGACCCACCGCAGCGAACTGGTATGGATCGACGCGGCGGCCGATGCGGCGCAGATCCGCGAGGCGGTGGCCCGCGCTCCCCACAACCGCTACCCCGTCGGCGAGGGAAGTCTCGACAAACTGTTGGGCGTGGTCTACCTCAAAGACCTCTTCCTGCATCTGGACGACAAGGGATTCGACCTGCGCACGCTGGTCGTCCCGGCGAAATTCTTCCACGAAGGATTCGAAGTCTACAACGCCCTCGAACAGCTGCGCACGGAACAGCTGGGCTACGGCATCATCTGCGACGAATTCGGCGTGACGCGCGGCATCATCACCCTGCGCGACATCTTCGAAGCCCTGGTCGGCGAACTGCCCGACCCGCGCGAGGAACCCGACATCGTACGCCGCGAGGACGGCAGCTGCCTGGTCGACGGGCAATGTCCCTTCTACGACTTTCTCGACTGGTTCGGCCTGGAAAACGACCTGCCCTGCAATACCTATAATACGGTCAGCGGCCTGATCCTCGACCAGCTGGCACACATTCCCGCCACGGGCGAGAAACTGGAATGGAACGGATTCACGTTCGAAATCGTGGACATGGACGGCGCGCGCATCGACAAAATCCTCGTCAGCCAGAAACAACAGTCATGAAGATCGCAAATATAGAACTGGGCGAACGCGCCCTGCTGCTCGCACCGATGGAGGATGTGACCGACCCGTCGTTCCGCTACATGTGCAAACGCTTCGGCGCCGACATGGTCTACACGGAGTTCATCTCGTCGGACGGGCTGATCCGCGACGCGGCCAAATCGCTCAAGAAACTCGAAATCGACGACGCCGAACGCCCCGTGGGCATTCAGCTGTACGGCCACCTGATCGAACCGATGGTCGAGGCGGCTCGCATGGCCGAGGCGGCCGGTCCCGACGTGATCGACATCAATTTCGGATGCCCGGTGAAAAAGATCGCCGGACGCGGAGCCGGGTCGGGGATGATGCGCGACGTGCCGCTGATGGTCGAGATGACGCGCCGGATCGTCGAGGCCGTGAAGAAGCCCGTGACGGTGAAAACCCGCCTGGGATGGGACGAGGAGTCGAAAAACATCGAAGAGATAGCCCTGCGGTTGCAGGATGTGGGCATTGCGGCCCTCACCATTCATGGCCGCACGCGGGCGCAGATGTACCGCGGAGAGGCCGACTGGACGCTGATCGGAAAGGTGAAGAACAATCCGCAGATCCGCATTCCGATCATCGGCAACGGCGACGTAGATTCGGGTCCCAAAGCCCGGGAGATGTTCGACCGCTACGGCGTGGACGGCGTGATGATCGGCCGCGCGACCTACGGCCGTCCGTGGATATTCCGCGAGGTGAAGCACTACCTCGCCACGGGCGAAGAGCTGCCGCAGCCGTCGGTCGCGGAACGCGTGGCCATCGCGAAGGAACATTTGCAGAAATCGCTCGAAATCAAGGGAGACCATGTCGGAATCCTCGAAATGCGGCGCCACATGACCAACTATTTCAAGGGGCTGCCCGACTTCAAGTCCACACGGCTGAAACTCGTGACGTCGCTCGACACCGCCGAGCTGTTCGCGACGCTCGACGAGATCGCCTGCCGCTGGGGCGGCTACGATTTGAGCGGAGCGGTTCCCGCGCCGCTGTCGCACAACCTGTAAAACAAAACGGGGTTGCAACTACTGCAACCCCATTTATATTCGTATCGGCTCTTACTCGACCGTAATGCTGTTCAACAGGCCGGTCTTCCCTTCGTTGACCAGTTTCAGGATCAGTTCCCCGAACAGCGTGTTCTGCCACGCGAACCACGAACGCGTGAACTTCGCAGGGTCGTTCTTGTGGAAGGACTCGTGCATGAAGCCAGTGCCCGCATCCGTCGTCAGAAGCATCTCGATACATCTTTTGATCTCCGCGTCGTCCGTCGACGTGAAGGCCTTCATCATGATGCTCATCGGCCAGATCATGTCGTAACCGATATGAGGTCCCCCGATGCCTTCGCCCGCCGAACCCCGGAAGAAGTAGGGATTCGACTCGCTCCAAACGAAACGACGCGTATTTCGGTAGATCGGGTCCTTCACGTCCACATCGCCCAGGTAGGGCATCGCAAGCAGGCTCGGAACGTTCGCGTCGTCCATCAGAAAGCGGTTCCCGTAGCCGTCCACCTCGAAGGCGTAGATCCGGCCGAAGTCCGGGTGGTCGTACGTGGCGTATTTCTGAAGGGCCGTCTCCACCTCGTCGGCAAGAGCCGTACATTCAGCGGCCAGTTTCTTCTCCCTGTTCACCTTCGTCAGGATTTCGGAAGCCTTGCGCAGCGACGTGACGGCCATGAAGTTCGAAGGAACCAGGAACAGGAACGTCGTGGCGTCGTCCGAGGGACGGAAAACAGAGGCGATCAGGCCCACAGGATTCACCGGGTTGCCCTTGCCGTCGTTGCACACCGTATCCAGCTGACGGGTCGTGTTACGCTGGAACGTATACGGACCTACGCCCTCCTTGCGCTGCTGTTCCCGGAACGTGCGAAGGATGTTCTTCATCGCCGACAGCCAGTGCTCGTCGAAGACCGAAGTGTCGCCCGTGACCTTCCAGTACTCGTAAGCCAGGCGCAGCGGGTAGCACAGCGAGTCGATCTCCCACTTGCGCTCATGAAGCTCCGGGCGCATCTTCGTCTTGTCCTTCATCCACTGGTGGTCCGGGTTCGGGTCGTAAGGGTCCAGGAAGGCATTCGCATACGGGTCCAGCTCGATACATTTCATCTGGCGCCGGATAACGCCCGCAAGCATCCCCCGAAGGTGTTCGTCCTTGTTGGCAAGCTGGATGTAGGGCCACACCTGCGCCCCCGAATCACGGAGCCACATCGCGTGGATGTCTCCCGTATAGACCACCGTGTCGTCACGGCCGCTATCGTCCTTGCGGTAGCGGACCGTGGTGTCAAGCGTATTGGGAAAGCAGTTCTCGAACATCCACGCAAGTTTGCGGTTCGTGAGGACGCCCTTAACGCGCGCGATCTCCGATTCGACGGCGGCAGAGGTGAACAACCGATCCGAAGACGCGGGACGGTTCGTCTTCGAGTAGTCGGCGGAAACGACGCCCGAAACCCGGGTGGCGTCGGCGGCAATCAGCAGTTCGGCAGAGGCGACGGCGGGTGCACCCAAGCCCAGCAGAGCTGCAAAGGCAAAAATTCGGACTTTTGTGTTTTTCTTCATCTTTTCAATATGATTTTAAAGTTCGGTAAGTCGGTTTATTCGGCGACGGACGCCATGCGTGCCAGCATCTCGGCCAGCGCGGCCTGCGAAAGCAGCCACTTGCGGCCCTCACGGCCGCGGCCGCTCCAGTCGGCCAGAAGCCCCCGGGCGTCGCGGGCATGGGACCACGCATGGTCGAGCGTTTCGCGGAAGGCATTCAGACCGGCATCCCGGCCGTCCTCGCGGTACAGTTCGATGAATCCGCGCAGCATCACGGCGTCGAACCAGATCTTGTCGCGCCGCAGTATCCGCACGGACCCGCCGCCGGGTTTGCGGACCGGCCGGAAGAAATGGGTCAGGCAGGCCGCGGCGGTCGCCTGCGCCTCGGAGAGGTAGCGTTTCCGGCCGGTGATCCGGTAGAGCAGTGCACCCGCCTGGATCATCTGGCCGCTGTTGTACGAATACTTGGTCTTATTGAGCGGCCCTTTCAGCGAAATATGGTCGAAATAGAGGTTGTCGGAGGAGTCGAGGAGCTTCCGGCGCGTCCACTCGTAAAGCGCGCGGCCCTGTTCGAGGTAGTGCTCGCGGCCCGTCGCCAGATAGAGTTTCAGCGCGAAGACAGCCCCCGGCGCATTGGAACAGGTGTTTTTCGACTCTTTTTTCTGCTCGCACCAGTAGATGCCTCCGCCGAGCCGGTCGTCGGTTCCGCTGGCGATGAAAAGCCAGATGCGCTCCGCCTCGTCGAGGAAACGCTGCTGCCGGGTAGCGGCGTAGAGGTCGGTGAAGTCGATGCCGAGCCAGATGTTGTCGTCGTAGAATCGGTCCGAAACCGGAGCCGAAGCGATATAGGAGGCATAGGCGAAAGGCCGGCGGCGGTCGTCGGCATATTCCCGCAGTCCGGGCAGCACCACCGTGTCGAGCAGAGGTCCGTACGCCTCCCAGCCCACGGTCTCGACCAGCGCGGCGACAGCCGACAACGTCCCGGAAAAAGGCCACAGGTAGGAAAACGGATTCCCCGCGGATTCCCCGGCGAGATAGGTGGCTTTGTAGGAAGCGTCGTCGGGATAGTTTTCCCGGAGAAGTTTGGTCCCGGGAACGGAATAGCAGGCATAGAGCGAGTCGAGCGTCGCCGCGGCACGCAGAGCGTATTCGCCGCGCCGTTGAGCCGTCGCGAAGCCGGAGGCGAGAACGGCGCAGAACAGCAGCGCGAAAGCCGGGCGTTTGAGGAATACCATAAAATAATACACGATTTTGATTTGCATACAAATATAAATATATTAGCCGTTCCGCGACATCAATATTTGACCAATCGGCGATACATTTCCGCCAACCGGACCCCCTCCGGGCGATTTTGACTAAATCTTGCTTTTTTCTGATCAAAATATGGCAGGTAAAAAATTTTAAATTCCGAAATTTGTATTCGTAAATCAAGACCTTAAAACCGACCCAACCATGAAAATTCCCGTAAACGTTATGTCGCTGCGCCGGATTGCGGACCTGCTGGCCGCCCTGCCGCTCATCCTGTGCGTCTCGTGCGCGGGAAAGGAGACGATCCGGGACGACGTCTTCGAAAACCCCGTCATCCTGAAATACGAAAACACGTCGGTCTACTTCCACGAAGGACTCTACTATTACATTACCAACGACGCCGGGCGGCTGAACCTGTTCGTCAACGCGGACCCCACGCAGTTGGAGCGGACCGAACCCTGCACGGCCTGCCAGGCCAAGGAGCAGTACGGGCTGCTGCACATCTGGCATCCACAGATCGTGAACATCCGGGGAAAATGGTATGTTTATTTGAGCGCCGACGACGGCAACACGGACAACCATCAGATATACGTGCTCGAAAATCCGGAAAAGGACCCCCGCAAAGGGACCTTCACGATGCGCGGACGGATCAAAACCGACCCGGACGACAACTGGGCCATTCACGCCCACGTCTTCGAATACGACGGGGAACTCTACATGATCTGGTCGGGATGGGAGTCCCGCAGGGTCTACGCCGAGACGCAGGGCATTTACATCGCCAAACTGGAGAACCCCTGGACGCAGTGCACCCCGCGCGTCCGCATCTCCGTCCCCGAGCACGAATGGGAACGGCAGTGGGTAAACCCCAACGGCTACAAGACCGCTTACCCGGTCTACGTCAACGAAGCCCCGTTCTTCTTCGGCAACGACCGCACGGACCGGCTCTACATCTACTACTCGGCCAGCGCCATGTGGACCCCCTACTACGCGATCGGCGAACTGTCGGCGGCCAAAGGCAGCGATCTGCTCAACGCCGCGTCGTGGAAAAAGAAGAGCAAACCCGTCTTCTCGATGAGCGACCCCGAATGGAAGGACGGAAAATTCGCCGCACCCGCAGCGACTCCGGGGGTATATGCCCCGGGACATCCCTACATCATCCCCTCGCCCGACGGAACCGAATATTTCCTGATTTACATGGCCCGGGACATCGTGGGCGACCCCTACCGCCCCTATTCGCGCACCGTGCGGATGCAGAAAATCGGATTTTCGGCGGAGGGAACCCCCGAACTCGGCTCCCCGGAACCGGTCGGCAAGGCGCTGAAAAAACCGTCCGGAGTAAAGACCGCATCTCAAAAACTCAACATAACGAACGATGAATCCGAGTAAACTAATTCTTCCCGTATCTCTGCTGACTGCAGCGGCCGCAGAGAGCCAGCATTGTGCGGCCAAGCCCAAGAAAGACGCACGGCCCAACGTGATCGTGATCCTGGCCGACGACCTGGGCTTCTCCGACATCGGGTGCTACGGAGGTGAAATCCATACCCCGAACCTCGACCGGCTGGCATCCCAGGGTCTGCGCTTCAACAACTTCTACAACACCAGCCGCAGCTGCCCCACCCGGGCGTCGCTGCTCACGGGACTTTACCAGCATCAGGCCGGCATCGGCCGGATGACCTTCGACGACCACCTGCCCGGATACCGCGGCACGCTGTCGAAGAACGCCGTGACCATCGCCGAAGTGCTCCGCGGCGCGGGTTACCACACGGGCATGGTCGGCAAATGGCACATCGCCGAGACGCCCCTGCGCCCCGACCAGCGCGAATGGCTCGCCCACCACGTTTACCACGAGGAGTTCGCCGACAAGATCAACTACCCCACCCACCGCGGCTTCGAGAAGTTCTACGGCACGATTTACGGCGTGGTGAACTACTTCGACCCGTTCAGCCTCGTGGACGGCGAGGAGCCGGTGCGCGAAGTCCCCGAAGGGTATTACGTGACGGACGACCTCTCGCAGAGAGCCGTCAGCTACGTGAACGAATACGCCAAGGACGACAAGCCCTTCTTCCTCTACCTCTCCTACACGGCGCCCCACTGGCCCCTGCACGCCCTGCCCGAGGACATCGAAAAGTACAAGGATACCTATAAGGTCGGCTGGGAGGCCATCCGCAACCGGCGTTACGAGCGAATCAAGCAGCTGGGCATCTTCCCCGGACAGGAGGATTTCCTCTCGCAGCGCCAGTTCAGCGACAAGTGGGAGAACAACCCCACCGCCGAATGGGACGCACGTGCAATGGCCGTACACGCCGCAATGGTCGACCGCATGGACCAGGGCATCGGCCGGGTGCTGGAGGCCCTGGAGAAGAACGGACAGCTGGACAACACGCTGATTCTCTTCCTCTCGGACAACGGGTGCAGCAGCGAGCAGTGCCAGAACTACTCGCCCGGAGAGAACGACCGTCCCGACATGACACGCGACGGACGCCCCATCGTCTATCCGAAGAAAAAAGAGGTGATGCCCGGTCCCGAGACCTCCTACGCGTCGCTCGGCGCCAAGTGGGCGAACGTGGCCAACACGCCGTTCCGCTTCTGGAAAGCCAAGTCGTTCAGCGGGGGCATCTGCACACCCGTGATCGCCCACTGGCCCAAAGGACTCAAGAAGAGCCTGCGGGGCAAGGTCACCGACCAGATGGGCCACGTCATGGACATCATGGCCACCTGCCTCGACCTTTCGGGCGCCGACTACCCCGCCACCTACGACGGCAACGAGATCATTCCGCTGGAGGGCAAAAGCCTCGTGCCGGTGCTGCGCAAGGGCCAGCGCGAGGGACACGACTACCTGGGCTTCGAACACTTCAACGAACGCGCGTTCATCTCGAAAGACGGCTGGAAGATCGTCCGCCAGGGCAACAAGCACCCCTGGGAACTTTACAACCTGAACGACGACCGTTCGGAGCAGCACAACCTGGCCGGCGCGAATCCCGCAAAGGTCAAAGAGATGGTCGCAGCGTACGAGGAATGGGCAAAACGCTGCATGGTAGAGCCTTACCCCGGACAGTTCAAGAAGAAGAAACAGTAAACACTATATCCAAATCCACTTTATCAATTAGTAATGAAAAAAACAATTCTGACAACCGTGGCAGCGCTGAGCGTGCTGTGCACCTTTGCCCAGTGGAAACCCGTGGGCGACAAAATCAAGACGCCATGGGCCGAAAAGGTCGACCCGGCCAACGTGCTTCCCGAATACCCGCGTCCGCAGATGGTACGCTCGCAGTGGGTGAACCTCAATGGACTGTGGGACTATGCCATCAAACCCATCGGAGCCATGGAACCGAAAACGATGGACGGGAAGATCCTCGTCCCCTTCGCTGTCGAATCCTCGCTGTCGGGCGTGCAGAAGAGCCTCACCGAGAAGGATGAACTCTGGTACCGCCGCACGTTCAGCGTGCCCGCCGCCTGGAAAGGCAGCAACGTGCTGCTGAACTTCGGCGCGGTGGACTGGAAAGCCGACGTATTCGTGAACGACATTCTCGTAGGCTCCCACACGGGCGGCTTCACGCCCTTCTCGCTCGACATCACCCCCTACCTGAAGGCCAAAGGCGACCAGAAGCTGGTCGTACGCGTGTTCGACGGTACGGACAAGGGATACCAGCCCCGCGGAAAGCAGGTGCTGAACCCCAACGGCATCTGGTACACCCCGGTCAGCGGCATCTGGCAGACCGTGTGGATCGAGCCGGTGGCGAAGAGCCACATCTCGGGCATCAAGGCCATTCCCAACCTGGACCAGAAGAACATCGCCGTAACCGTGGCGGCCGAAAACTGCACGACGGGCGACCTGGTGGAGGTGAAAATCCTCGACAAGGGCAAGCTCGTGGCTTCGGCAACGGGATTCCCCGGAAGTCCGCTGCGTCTGGGCATCGCCGAGCCGAAACTATGGAGCCCCGACTCGCCGTTCCTCTACGACATGGAAGTGTCGCTCAAGCAGGGCGGGAAAACCGTCGACAAGGTCGGTTCGTACACCGCCATGCGCAAGATCGGAACCATGCGCGACAAGGGCGGCATCGCCCGCATGACGCTCAACGACGAGCCGCTGTTCCACTTCGGCCCGCTCGACCAGGGCTGGTGGCCCGACGGACTTTTCACCGCACCGACGGACGAAGCGCTGCTGTTCGACATCCTGAAAACCAAGGAGCTGGGTTACAACATGATCCGCAAGCACGTGAAGGTGGAGCCGGCGCGCTGGTACTACCACTGCGACCGCGAAGGCATCCTCGTATGGCAGGACATGCCCTCGGGAGACATGGGCAACAAGTGGGAAATGTACACCTACAACGGCGGCACGGACAAGAACCGCACGCAGGAGTCGAAGGACAACTTCAGCAAGGAGTGGAAGGAGATCATGGATTTCTGCATGTCCTCCCCGAGCGTCGTGGTATGGGTCCCCTTCAACGAGGCATGGGGCCAGTTCGACACCGAGCGGATCGTGAACTGGACCATGGAGTACGATCCTTCGCGTCTGGTGAACCCCGCCAGCGGCGGCAACCACCGTCCCTGCGGCCACATGCTCGACCTGCACAACTACCCGGGTCCTGCGATGAAGCTCTTCGACCCGCAGCGCGTGAACGTGCTGGGCGAATACGGCGGCATCGGACTGCCCATGGAGGGACACCTCTGGTGGAACAAGCGCAACTGGGGCTACGTACAGTTCAAAACCCCGGAGCAGGTGACCGAAGAGTATGAGAAATACGCCAAGAACCTGATCAAATACGTGCGTCTGGGCTTCTCGGGCGCGGTTTACACCCAGACGACCGACGTGGAAGGCGAAGTGAACGGTCTGTTCACCTACGACCGCAAGGTGATGAAGGTGCTTCCCGAACGACTCAAGGCCGCCAACAAAGCGGTGATCGAATCCATGCCGCTCAAGATGGAGTAACGCTCCCGGACCCTACAAAAAAGACATCCTCTTTCGGAGGATGTCTTTTTTTGCGCCTTGCCGGAGCTATTCCCTGGTGCGTACCGGCTCGATCGGAGGCAGCGGCCCGAATTCGCCGTGCGCGGCAGCCTTGATGCTGAAATTCTTGTACATCCAGTGGTCGCGATACCACGTGCAGGGCTTGAATTCGTCGTTCAGCTCCTCCATCCTGGCGGCCATGCCGCCGCGGAGCGTTTCGAGCACCTTCGCATATTTCCTCTCGCCGGCGACGTTGCGGGTCATGTGCGGGTCCTTCTTACGGTCGAAAAGCAGTTCCGAGCCGTCGCGCAGGTAGCGGGCGTAGGTATAACGCTTGTCCCGCACGGCACGCCATTCGAAGCCGTTGCGCCAGAGGTGGGTATGGCCCATTCCCTGCATGAAGGCGAAGTCGGGTTCGATCCCCTTCTCTCCGCGGACCACGAAACTCAAATCCCGACCCTCCATCTCCTCGGGAATGCTGTCGGAAAGTCCGACCATGCCGAGCAGCGTGGGCGCAATGTCCGGGGTGCTGAGGCAGACATCCGTCTTGCCGTGCTTCGCCCCGGGGCAGCGCACGAGCATCGGGATGCGGCACGACTCGTCGTAGAAAATCATCTTGAACATGCGCCCCTGCGAAGTCATCATCTCGCCGTGGTCCGACGTGAAGACCACGATCGTGTTGTCGGCGATGCCCAGACTGTCGAGCAGCCCCACCACGCGGCCGAACTGTTCGTCGATGGAATTCGCCATCGCATAGTAGCAGCGCATGGCCTCGTTGTAGCCTTCGCCCCTGACGAAATCGTCGCGCCAGCTGGCCTTGCCGTTGAAATACTCGGAGAAAAAGCGGTCCATGTAAGGGTCCGGATTCTCGTTGAAATTCTCCGGAAGCTCGAATTTCACGTCCCTGAACTTCTCGTAGCAATGCTCGGGAACGTTCTTGCGCACCCAGGGGTCGTGCGTGGGGCTCCACGAAAGCATCAGCGTAAAGGGCTGCCCGTCGCCGGCATGCTCGCGGATGTAGTCGAGGGCAAGCCCCGTGAAGACCTCCGGGCCGTACTGCCCCTTGAGGCTGACGTGCACGGGTTCGCCGTCGGGACCGTCCGTATCGTAGAACGCATTGTAGTTGATGTGGTTGAACGAATAAGCCGCCCAATAGCCGTCGAAGCCCATGCGCTCGGGTCCCCGTTTGTAGGGCCGGCGGTGGGCGTCGTTCCAGTGGACCTTGCCGACATAGCCGGTCTGGTAGCCGGCATCGGTGAGCACGTGGGCCAGCGTCCGGTGATTGGGATTGAGGTTCAGCTCGTTGATCACCATGCCCGTCGACGAGGTGTATTTGCCCGTTATCAGGCTGGCCCGGTAGGCGGCGCTGACCGGGCTGACCGACACGGCGTTGGTGAAATCGAGCGACTGGCGCGCGAACCGGTCGAGGTTGGGCGTCACGGCCAACTCGTCCCCGGCATAGCCCAGCACGTCGGCCCGCAACTGGTCCGCCATCATGTAGATGATGTTGGGACGCTGCTGCGCCCCGGCAGTCCCCGCAAGGCCTGTCAACGTACCCGCCCCGAGCAGGTACAGCAATCGTTTGTTCTTCATTATTTGGATTTTGAGTTTTGATCCTTATACTGTTTGGGCGTCATCCCGAACTCCTCGCGGAAGCAGGCCGAGAAGTAGCTCGATGTCTTGAATCCCACCTGCTCGTAGATCTCCTTGATCAGGAAGTCGCCGCTGCGGATCATCTCGGCGGCCTTGCGCAGGCGGTAGGTTTTCATATAGTCGTTGGGCGAGATGCCGAACAGGCTCTTGACCTTGCGGTAGAAGTTCGACCGGCTCATGAACATTTTCTCGGCCAGCTGTTCGATGTAGAAGGTCTCCTCGCAGAGGTGCTCCTCGATATGGGCGTTCAGTTTCTCGATGAACTCCGCGTCGCGCCTGCTGATGCCCAGCGACGCCGTGTCGGCATGCCCCGTATCGGTGAGCAGCGCCCGGCGGATGCGTTCGCGGTTCTTGATCAGGCTGTCGATCTGCGCCATCAGGTGCTCCGAGGAGAAGGGTTTCTCGATGTAGGCGTCGGCACCGTACTCCAGGCCGCGCACCTTGTCCTCGACGGAGGTCTTCGCCGTGAGCTGGATGATGGGAATATGGCTGTAACGCAGTTCCGACTTGACGTATTCGCACAACTCGTAGCCGTCCATCTCGGGCATCATGATGTCGCTCACGATCAGGTCGCAGTTGTTGTCGGCGAGCACCTCCAGCGCTTTTTTGCCGTTGGCGGCGGTGAGCACCTCGTAACGGGCGGCGATGATCTCGGCGATCACGCTGCGCAGATCGTCGTTATCCTCCACGACCAGTATCTTACAGGTTCCGCTCTCCTCTGCCGTAGCGGGGGGGGGAGTTGCATCCTCCCCGGTGCCCTCCTGCCCCGCTCCGTCCGGCGCACCGGACTCCGCGGCCGCAAGGCTCAACGGAATTTCCACGGTGAAAACGGCCCCGCCCCGCTCGCCGTTGGCGCACACGACGCTTCCGCCGTGCTTGATGGCCAGCAGGCGCGCCAGGGGCAGCCCGATACCGGTTCCGCCCTTGCTGTTGCCCGACTGGTAGAAGGTGTTGAAGATGCGTTCCATATCCTCGGGAACAATGCCCTGCCCGTCGTCGGAAATCGTGATGCGGAAAAGGCCGCTGTCAGCTGCAAGGGTCACGCAGCAGTTACTCTTGGCGTACTTCAGCGCATTGGATAACAAGTTGTTGACAATCTTCGAAATGGCATCGCGGTCGACCTGCGCCACCACGCCGGGTTCGATGTGCCGTTCGAGCCGGATGCCGCCGACCTCCGCGGCCGGACCGAAACGCGTGCAGAGTTCGCCGACCAGCTCCGAAACGTCGCACGGCTCCATCGACGGCGTATAATCCGTCTCTTCGGTCTTGCGCAGGTCGAGCAGCTGATTGACCATCTCCAGCAGGTTGCTCGTGTTCCTCTCCATGACGTGGAGGTAGTCCCGGACCTTGGGCGGAAACTGCCCGTCCTCCTTCAGGATGGATTCGAGGGGCACTTTGATGAGCGAAAGCGGCGTCCGGATTTCATGGGCGACGTTGGTGAAGAAGTCGATCTTCGACTGATAGTTGATCTTCTCCTGCTGCGAGGCGAATTCGGCGAGTTTGAGGCGGTGCTTGCGGCGCACGTACCAGGAGCCGTACCAGGCCAGCAGGCCCAGCAGCAACAGGTAGCAAACGACGGCCACCGCCGAACGGTAGAACGGCGGCAGGATGACGAAGTCGACGACGGCCGTGTTTTCGCTCCATACGCCGTCGTCGTTCGAACCGCGCACCTCGAACGTGTACCGTCCCGGCGAGAGGTTGGTGAAATGGACCTCGTTACGGTCGGTATGGTTCCACTCCCCGTTCTGTCCCGCGAGCCGCCAGGCATAGCGGTTTTTGGTCGGAGCCTGGTAGCTCAACGCCGCGAAGGTGAATCCCACGGAGTTCTGGTTGTATTTCAGCCGCAGTTCCCTGTTCAGATGCAGCGGGCGTTTGAGCGGCGAAGATTCCCTGCCGCCGCGGTCGATCTCCACCCACCGGTCGTTGACCAGAAGCCCCGTCAGGCAGACCGAAGGAACGAAACCGTTGCGTTGCAGAGCCTCGGGCCGGAAGGCCGAATAACCGTTGATGCCGCTGAAAAAGAGCCGCCCGTCGCGCGTACGCAGCGAGGCACGCTCGTTGAACTGGTTGCCGGTAAGCCCGTCGCGGACGGTCAGGTGGTAGCGCACCTCCTGCGTCTCGGTGTCGAGGCTGAAAAGCCCGTTGTTGCACGCGATCCAGAGCGTCCCGTCGCCGCCCTCCTCCAGCGAAGCGATCGACAGCCCCTTCAGGATGCCGTCGGAGGCTTCGAACGGCACGAAACGCCGGGTCTCGCGGTTCAGCCGGAACAGTCCCGTTTCCGTCCCCAGCCACGTATTGTCACGGCTGTCCGTAAGGATGCAGACGCTGTTGGGCATGCCGGCCCGGGCGAACAGGTAATGTCTGAAATCCCCGGTCGACGTGTCGAACAGGAACGCCCCCTTGTTGCGCGCCAGCACCCAGATCACGCCGGGCCCGGCCTGGGCGAAATCGGAGACGGAAAGATCGTTGCCGCCCTTGTTCACCCGCACGAAATCGTCGGTCTTCCGGTCATACCGGGCGAACCCCCACGGCGTCCCGGCATAGATCGTTCCGGCATCGTCGCGGAAAAGCGTCTCCACGTCGTCGTCGCAAAGCGAGGTTTTCACCCCGGGGTCGTTGCGGTAGTTGCGCACCGCGCCCGTTTTCAAATCGCAGGCATAGATGCCCCCGGCAAGGGTTCCCAGCCACAGGCGGCCTCCGGCGACAAGCATCGTGCGGACATTCTTCACCTCGCGGCGGAACGACTCGGAAGCGCCGCGGAAAGGCTCCGTGTCGACACGGCCCCGGGCGTCGACCTTCAGCACGCCCCGCTTGTCGATGGCCACCCACAGATTGCCGTCGTCGTCCTCGGCGAACGCCGTGGCGAGCGTCTTACCCCGCTCGCCGATCTTGAGCGACATGTGTTCGATGGGTTTGAGGCGGCGGGGAAGGTAGGTGATGCCGTTGTATTGCGTGGCGACCCAGATTCCGCCCTCGTGGTCGCGGAAAAGCGCATTGACCGTATAGGTGTAAGGCTCGCTGCGGACCGTCATGTCCGTCACGGGGTCGATCTCGCCCGACCCGGTGTAGAAGACGAACAGCCCGTCGTCGGAACCCACCAGCAGTTCGCCGCGCGAAAGCGGCAGCAGCACCCGGGCCGGAATCTCGCCGCGCCGCGTCCATTTCGCCGCGCTGTCGCCCGACCAGGTCATTTTCGCGAGTCCGTCGGTCTCGAAACAGCTCCACAGCTCGTCGTTGTTGTAACAGAGCGACCGGACGGAGGAGACATGGGCGTTCCGCTCCGTCGAAAGGACCGTCAGGCGCTGTCTGCCCTCGCTGTCGAACTCGGCGACCGTGCCGTTGCGGGCGCTCACGAAAACATTCCAGTCCGGACCGCCGGCCATGTCGGTCACGGCATCGGCCAGGCGGCTGTTCTGCTCAAGCGTGCCGTCCTCGGGATGGTAGATGAAAAAGCCCTGGGCCTCCGTGCCGATCCAGATTTTGCCGTCGCCGTTCTCGAAAATGCGGGTGATGCGCCCGGTGATGACCACGCCGTACTGCGTGCGGACGCCGAAATGGGAAAAGGCGTCCTTGCGCTCGTCGTAGAGGTAGACACCCTGCTCGGTCCCGACCCAAAGGCGGTTTTTGCGGTCGGCGCACAGCGCATGGACCGACGTGTTCAGCAGTCCGTGGCGGAGGTTCTCGGAGTTATAGACGCGGAAAACAACCCCGTCGAAACGGCTCAAACCGTCCGCCGTACCGAACCACATGAATCCGCGCTGGTCCTGAGCGATGCACCGGACCGTATTGTGCGAAAGGCCGTTGTCCGCGTTGTAACTGACCAGCGCATAGTTCCGGGCCGAGACGAATCCCGCGCATCCGATCAGCAAAAACAGCGATATGACGAATCTTTTCATAAGCGAGTCCAACAATAAAGGTAGAAATTTGTTTCCGAACGGACAAATCGAATGTTTTCGTATGTCTCCCGAAACGACCGCACCCGACGGCCGCCTGCGGATGCGAGCCGCGGGGACGCCGCGGCTCGCATTCTCCGGTCGGAAACCGGCACGGCGCCGAAACGGTTCCGGGCGGCATTCCCGCCCGTCGTTCCGGAACTGCACAGGCTATTTCTTCAGCTTCTTCGGGTAGACCTCGTGCGTCGCGGCCCACTCCTTCCACCGGGCCACGAGTTCATCGAGAATCTCGGGATGCTGCGCGGCGAGGTTGTGACGCTCGGAGCGGTCGGCCGGAATGTTGAACAACTCCCACTCCCTCGACTTCTCGTCCTTGACGGCCTTCCAGTCGCCGTGGCGCACGTAGCAGTTGTCGAAATGCTCGCCGAAAAGGTAGTCGTGGAGTACGGTCTTCGGCTTGCGGACCGTCGGCACGAGGCTCTTGCCCTCCAGCGGATGGATGTCGTTGCCGTTGTAGGTCGCGGGATAGGTCGCCCCCGCCACGTCGACGAACGTCGCCATCAGGTCGGGCAGGAAGCTCACGTTGTCACGGATCTGACCGTCGTAGCGCGAAAAACGCTTGGGCCACGAAACGATCAGCGGAACGGCCAGACCGCCCTCGTAGGCGCGCACCTTGTACTTGCGCAGCGGCGTGTTGCTCACCTGCGCCCACGGCAGTCCGTAGGAGGGAGCCACCCAGCTGTTGGGATCGTTGATGTCGGCCACCGTGCCGAAACCGGTCTCGGTATGCGGCTCGGCGCAGGCGCCGTTGTCCGAGAGGAAAACGATCAGCGTATTGTCCTTTTCGCCGCTCTTCTCGACCCAGTCGAGCACACGGCCCACGTTGTAGTCCATGCAATGCACCTGTGCGGCGTAGACCGACATGCGCAGGGCGGCGTCTTCACGCTCCTTGTCCGTCAGGTCCTCCCAGCGGCGCGACTCCCACTCGGCAAGTTCCCACGTGTCGTCGACGATGCCCAGTTCGGCCTGACGGCGGAAACGCGCCTCGCGGATCTTCTCCCAGCCCGCATCGTACTTGCCGAGGAACTTGTCGATGTCCTCCTGCTTGGCATGCAGCGGCCAGTGGGGCGCGTTATAGGCCAGGTAGAGGAAATAAGGCTTTCCGTCGCCCTTGTTGCTGTCGAGAAACTCGATGGCATAGTCGGTGAAGGCATCGGTGGTGTAATACGGCGCCTCCGGGGGCGTCAGTTTGGTGTTGTCGAGCGTCAGCCCGCGGCCTCCGTGCGGCTGAAGGTAGCTGGTAGCGCCGGCCAGGATACCGTAAAAACGGTCGAAGCCGCGCTGCAAAGGCCATTTTTCCTGCCCGTGCATACCCAGATGCCACTTGCCCGACATGTAGGTATGGTAGCCGGCACCCTTCAGCACCTCGGCCATCGTCACGCAGTTCCGGTTCAGGTACCCCTGGTAGGCGACGGGTTTCTGCGGAACCGGAGCACCCGGCTTGCGCCCGGGAACGGGGTCCTCGGACATGCCGCCGATACCCGCCTGATGGGCATACAGTCCCGTCATCAGGCTCGCCCGCGTGGGGCACGAACGGGCCGTGGAGTAGAACTGCGTATAACGCACTCCGCTCTTTGCGAGGCGGTCGATATTGGGCGTGGGAATCTCGCCGCCGTAGCATCCGACATCGGAATAGCCCATGTCGTCGACCATGATCAGGATGATGTTGGGCTGCTTCGCGGCCGTCGCGCTGCCTGCGGCGAGCGCCGCAGCCGAAGCTCCCAGTGCAAAAAGGGTTTTATTCATGATATTCTGTTTTAGTTCCGCATGTTATTCCGTCTTCTCCTCGACCAGCCCGAAGCCCATTTCGCACATCTGCGTAATGGAATAGCCCGAAGTACCCGGCGTGATGGGCTGCAACTTGAACTGCACTTTGGTCGTCGTGTACTCCTGTTCGAAGTAGTAGAACTCCCAGTTGGAATTGTACAGCAGTTTGAACTCGCTGGGGACGGTGGGTTTCCACGTCCGGGTCGCGTCGTCGTAGTACTCGATGTCGTAGATATAGCTGGTGAAATAGTAGTTGGCGATATTCCAGAGGGCAAAGGTATTGAAGGTCACCGGCTCCTGCGAGTATTCGAAATCGTCGTCCTCGGGGGTATCCTCGCCCGGGCCGGTGAAACTCAAAATGTAGAACGGGATATGTGCCCAGCTCGAACCCGTCGCCGGCTGCATGTGGCCGAGAAGTCCGTTCGAATTGCTGGTGTTGCCGTCGAAGGCGTTCTTCCAGGCAGGATTGGCGATCGAGTTGCCGGTGAACGCCGTTCCATTGGCACGGATGACCGTGTCGCACCGGGGATTGACCGGATCGTTATAGGCATTGTAGTCCCAGGCGACACCCCTCAAGTACCAGTTGAGTTTGTCGTCGCCGTCGGCCATGTCGAATTTCAGCCGGGAAGAGGGCCGTACGATGCTCTTGTTCGGGGTCCGGGACTCGAACGAGGGAACCGTCGAACCGTCGTAGCTGGTCCAGAACTGCTCGTCCTCGCCCAGTTCGCGGAATTGCTTCATATAACGGATGGCAATGGTCGAGCAGGGGAAGTGCCAGCGGCGGAAGAACGGCAGCAGGTTGCGGTCGGCGTACTCGCAGGCGCTCATGGCGAAGAAGTCGCAGGCGACCTGTCCCCCGAGCAGCTCGTCGGCCTCGTATTCGAACCCGAGTTCGCGGGCACGCTGGGAGACGTAGGGGAAGATGCCCCAGCCCAGGAAGTCGGCCAGCTGAATCATCATCGTCGTTCGGACGTTGTCGTTGGCATGACCGTACATGATGCCGTTGTCCCGGTTATTGGTCGTCCGCGCGAACTCCTTGTTGAGTTTTTCGACATTGTCGGCGAAGTTGACCACCTGTCCGGGCCAGAGGCCGAGCGTCTGCGCATAGTGGTAGTAGCCGATATTCAGCGAGGGCTGCAACAGTTTGTCGCTCTCCTGCCAGGGGCTTTTCACCGCTTCTCCGAAGCCGAAAAAGACGTTGAACCAGTTCGTCGCGCCGTCGGTCTGCGCCTGCAGCAGCGTCGTGTTGATCAGCTTCTTCTCGTCGACGGGCGACGTGGCCGACTGTCCGCGCAGGAATCCGATCGGATAGCCGCCGTACTGCTGAACGTTGGCCGTCGGGAAAAGCGCCGTCTGTCCGGCATCCGGAAGCTGGATGTCCGAATAAACACGCATCGGAGGCTGGTTGGCGGGATCGTAGCCGCCGAAACGATAATAGGCATCGACGATCTTGCCGTAGTAGTCCAGCACGCCGTCGGGGTCGGTCATCGCACTCATCTCGGCGACGCCCGCCGTGAGGATCACCTTGTCGGAAACCAACTCCGTCCAGTTGAGGAACGCCATCGAATCGGCGTCTTCGCTGGGCGCAGCCAGCAGCGCGGCGCGCTCGATCATGGTGTTGATCCACTCGCGCAGGTTGGTTTCGCCCTGCACGTAGTCATCGGAAGGAACCGCATTGTTCACCGTAACGGTTATATCCCCCGCGGGAACCTTATCGGCCGGATAGCAGAAATAGAGATAGCCGCCGAAATAGCTCGAAACGGAGTTGGTCCCGGGATGCAGCACGCCGCGCGTCACCACGTTCTCGTAACGCTGGCGAAGCTGACCGGAGAGCAGTTTGTGGCCTGCGCCGATCTGGTATTGCAGGTCGGACGTGCCCTGGGGCACTTCGATCTCGACGGCATCGCCCGAAGCGACGTAAAGGCCCGTGCTCTGGAGCACGGCCGAATCGGGTGCATAGGCGATCGGCTCGTAACCGCCCTTGACGGTCACCTGCACGCCGAACGCACGTTCGATGTTCGGGGAGACGATGCCCGGGAATTTATCGGCCCAATCCCAGTAGGGGTTGCCCGACGAACCGCCCTCGTCCGAACCGCCCATGTCGATCAGGGGCGATTCAGCGGTCAGGTCTTTCGAACACGAGAGGGCGCATATTGCGATCACTGCCGGAAGCAGTACGATCAGAATCTTCTTCATAGCTTTATCTTCGTAATGGTTCGCAATTCACTTGTTTAGTTTTCCAGCTCCAGGTCATAGTCGATAAACCAGTTGGCGGGATCCTCCAGTTTCGCCGCATAGGCCTCCCGCTCGGCGACCGGGAACTTGCGGGTCACCATCCGGGCGAGCATCGTGGGATTGTCGGTGTTGCGTGCAATGCGCATCATCGTGAACCAGCGCTTGCCCTCGCCGGCCAGTTCGCGTGCAGTCTCCTCGATGATCAGGCTGTCGAGCACGGCACGTCTCCGTTCGGTGTACTCCGGGGTTTCGGGATTACGATCTCCCATAAAACGTGCATCCGTCGAACGGACTTCCGGAATGTTGAGCCGTCCGCGGACACCCAGACCGCCCTTCAGCTTCTCGAACGCGTAGATCGGCGCGTCGAACGGCGGATTGTAGCGGTTGCCCGAAACGTAATAGGGTTTGAACCCGTCGTTGAGGACGGCATCGGCGGCATCGTAGTTGCCCAGCGCGGTGAGCGCCTCGGCGATCATCAGATGGATTTCCGCCGCGCGGTAGATATAGATCGGCGCATCCTGCTGCTGAATGGTACGGTTCAGGTTGTACTTGTTGAGCACGGACTCTCCCATACTTGTCGTATAAGATACGCCGACGCCCCGCGGATCCTTGACGGTCTGCACTCCCGACTGGTAATCGCGGCCCGTATAGCGGGAGGTCATCACCGAAGTCGGCTTCACGTAATACTCGCACGTCGGGTCGGACGAAAAGAGCGAGTAAAGCGGGTTGATCTGACGCTGCGAATAGTCGTAGAGCACCATCGTAAGGCCCTCGTTGGTCTGGGGGTTGGCCGGCGACTCGGAGAAAAGCGTGTGCCACTCCTTCGTCTTGCCGAACTGCTCCGAAAGCGTGAACTTGTTGCCATCGCCGGCAGGAGCCAGAGCCTGTCCCGTGATCAGGTTGATACCCTTCTTCGCCGCGGACTCGTAGTCCCTGTTCCAGAGGTAAAGCTCGCACATCAGCGCGTCGGGCGAGATGGGCACGCTGCCCCAGATACCCGTCGTGCCGAACATCGTGTTGATGTCCACGCGGCGGAGTCCGTTGATGTTGTCGACGCCCGTGTTCATGAAGTGGATCAGCTCGGGAATCAGTTCGTCGAACGTCAGGAGGGGAAGCTTGCTCAAATCCACCTCGCCGGTCATCGCGTAGTCGTAATAGACGGCCTTGCCGTAGAGCTTGCCGATGTTGAGGTAGGCCCAGGCGCGCAGCGTGACCGCTCCGGCGATCATCTGCCGGTAGGTGCTGACCGGAATGACGCCCGGATAGCTGGCGTTGTAGTCGATGGCGTTGCGCAGGAAGTCGTTGCAGTTCATCACGATCCGGTACAGGGGCGCGGGATCGGCCACCGTATTGCCCGGCTGCACGCCGTAGCGGTACACCTCCCAATAGCTGTCGGGAGCCTGGTCCGTAGGCGTTATCAGGTCACCCTGCAATTCGCCCGTAACCACGATTTTGGGCGCCACGTCCTGCAAAGTGGCCATCAGGCCCATGAAGGAGGCGTATACGTTCGAGCGGTCGGTGTAGTTGTCGTCCGCATCGAGCATGTTGTCGGGAGTCTGGTCGAAGAAACTTTCGCAGGAGGTTGCCAGCGAAGCGGCGCAGATCACCGTTATCATCAGTTTGAACAGTTTCATATCTCGTATCGTTTTGACCGTTAAAAATTCAGGATAAGACCGATCTTCACGTATTTCGGCACGGGAATCTTCGCTACGTCCATGCCCTGCATGGCCATGTCGTAGGAGTAGGCGAACTCGGGGTCGGCGCCCGTGTAATCCGTAAAGCAGAAGAGGTTCTCACCCGTGATGAAGACCTTGAAACCGGTCATGAAGAGCAGTTTCTTGCGGGTCTCCCACGAAAGGGTCAGCTCCTTGAGTTTCAGGTAGGAGCCGTCCTCGATCCAACGCGAGGAGAAGCGGTTGTTGCCGGCGGGATCGCCGTAAACCACACGCGGAATGTCCGTGACCTGTCCTTCGGCCACCCAACGGCGCCCCATGCTGGCGGCCTGGTTGGAGAAGCCGTTGCCCAGTTCGTTGTAACGGCGCGTGGCGTTGTAAACCTGATTGCCGTGGCTGAACGAGAAGTTGGCGAACAGCGAGAAGCCCTTCCAGCTCATCTTGGTATAGAATCCGCCGAAGAAATCGGGATCGGCGCAGCCGAGCACCTCGCGGTCGGCATCGGTGATGAGCTTGTTCCCGTCGAGGCTGCGGAACCGCACGTCGCCGCCGGTGAACGCATAGCCGCTCAAGGTCGCCAGCCCGTCGGACGTTGCCTGCTCGGAAGTGGCGTAAATGCCGTCGGCGCGGTGTCCGTAATAGGAGAAGGGAGCCTCCCCCACCCGGTTGACGAGCGTCACGCCGTCGCCGAGGTCGATGATCTGCCGGTCCTGGCCGCCGAGGCTCATGACGCGGGTTTTGTAGTAGGCGATGTTACCGCCGACGCGCCAGCGGAACTTGCCGCCCACGAGCAGCGCACTGGCGCTGATTTCCGCACCGCGCGAACGCATCGAACCGCTGTTCTTATAGATGACGCCGGAACCGTAGACGGGCGATGCCTTGGTGTCGACGATCATGTGGCGGGTATACTCCTCGAAGATGTCGGCGCTCAGTGTAAACTTGTCGCCCAGCAGCGAGAAGTCCACACCCAGGTCGATGTTGGTCACGCGCTCAGGACCGATCTTCTGGTTGGGAACGCCCGCACGGACCAGACCGCTCACGTCGCGCAGCAGTTGCAGCATGTAGTAATAGCTGCCGTAGGCGCTGCTGTAACGGCTGTTGGGGTTGACGCTGTACTCACCGCGCAGCATCAGGCCGGAAACCGCCTTGCTGTTGCGCAGGAAGGGGGCGTTGCTGATCTTCCAGCCGGCCTTGAAGCCGGGGAACACGTACCAGCGGTCGCTATACGCGCCGTAGGTCGAAGAGGCGTCCACCACGCCCGTGGCCGAAAGGTAGAGCTGTTCCCGGTAGTTGTAGTCGGCCTTCAGATAGAAGTTCATCCAGTTCAGCAGCTCGGCGTAGCCGCCCGAGGTGCGGCCTACGGAGGAGACGTTGGAAAGCGAGCGGTAGCGGTCGGTCGTCGTGTTGATGCCCGATCCGCTGCTGGCCTGCGTGCGCGAGGAGATCATCTGCCAGCCGCCTTTCAGGTCGAGCCGGTGGCTGCCGGAGGTGAGATTGTAGGACAGGCCGACCTTGCCGAAATAGTCCCTCGACTCCGAGGAGCCGCTGCGCACCGTATTGAGGGCCAGGCCGCCCATCAGCGGGGCGATCGTGCCCGAACTCAAACCGCCGATGAAGATGTCGTCCTTGATGTAGCGGTAGAAGATGCCGAACGTGAAGTCCGCCTTCAGGTTTTTCAGGATATTGTAGTTCAGACCCGTGTTCACCAGGAAGTCGTAGATCTTGTTCTTGCCTTCGATGCCCGTCAGCATGGCGACGGGGTTGGAAATGTTCATCGTCGGGTCGATCTTCGCATACTCGGTCAGGATGGCGCCCTTGTCGTCGACCTCGTAGATACCCGTCAGCGGGGAGTGCGAATAGGCCGCCAGCAGGGGGTTGGTCTGGGGCGAGAGGCCCTGCTCCTGAAGCTTCATCTCCAGAAAATCGAAGGAGATGGAGGCGAAGGCGCTGAGCTTTTCGCTGAAGTTGATGTTGGTATTGCCATTGGTGTAGAACTTGTCGCGCTTGGTTCCGTCGACCACACCGTTGCCTTTCTGATAACCGGCCGTCACGAGGTACTGGACCACGGCGTCGCCGCCCCGCACCTTCAGCGTATTGTCCGATACGAAGGCGGGCGAGAAGATCTCCTTCTGCCAGTCGGTGTTGAAACCGTAGCGCACCTGCTCGGCAGGCGTCATGTTGCCGCTCAGGAAGGGGAACGCCTTTCCGATCTCTTCCGAATCGGCGTAGCGGCTTCCGGCGATGTCGGCGATGTAACGGCTGAAATCGAGTCCCGAAAGCAGGGGCAGCGTCTTGTTGATGAAGCCCACGCCCTCGACGGTCTGGAATTCGACCAGCGTACGGCTCACCTTACCGCGCTCGGTGTTGATCAGCAGCACGCCGTTGCTGCCCAGCGAGCCGTAGGGCATTGCATCGGCTCCTTTGAGGAAGGTGATCTGCTCGATGTTGTTCAGGTTGACCGGTTCGAGCAGGTCGGCCGAAAATCCGTTGATGATATTGGAAGTGTTCTGGTCCGAAATGAAGGGGACCCCGTCGACGACCAGCAGCGGCGTATTCTGCCCCAGCAGGGTGCGGTTGCCGCGCAGGTTGAAGAAGGAGCCTTCACCCACCATGCCGCCCTTGGAACTTACGCGCAGGCCCGCGAAACGGCCCGTGAGCGCGTCGCTCACCGAGAAATAGCCCCGGTTGACATCCTTGATATCCATGGCCTGGGCCGTGCTGGTCCTGTCGGACATCGGCACGACGCCGTCGGGCGAGTAGTAACGGTCGGTTCTCAGCGTCTTGTCCGCCTGTTGCAGGTAAACCACCAGGCTGTCACGGCCGAGCAGATTCACCCGGGCCGAAAAATAGCCCTCCTTGATCACGTTGAGCACGGCATCCCGGGAGAAGGTTTTCGCCCGGAAAACGCCTTTCGGGCCGCTCACCACCGATTTGGCCAGTTCGCCGGAGCTGACCTGCGCGGCCGCCACCGGCTTGCGGGTATCGGCATCCAGCACGAGACCCACGACCGAATGGCCTTCGGCCGGATCCCGGTATTGATGAGGCTGCGCCGCCACTGCACGTCCCCCTGCAAAGAGCACGGACAGAAACAAAATGTATGTTATGAAATTACGCATTTTTCACTCTTTTTAGGGATTAATAATTGTCGGTCGGGGTCAGAACGATCCGTCCCACGCAGATCCGTCGCTTCTCGCCCATCGTATACTTGCCGGGAATGACGATCCGCAGTTCGAGCTGCCCGTATTTGCCGGTGATCTCGTATTCTTTGGTCAGCAAGCCGATCGTGCCGTTGCCGGTGGCTGCGCCGTCGTCGAACGCATTGGCCACGATACCCTCGGCGCGCCCGATCAGGGTCATGTCGTTCTCGCCGTGAACCTGGTAGATATCCAGAATATCGGTCTGGTTGGCGTTGTTGAACTTGTAGCTGACCAGATGGCACTGAACGCTGTACTTGCCCGGCATGATGTTCAGCGGAACGTTGAGCAGCTGTTCTTCGTCATACGTACAACTCTTGAACTGGTAATAGTTGCCGTCGAAGTTGGTCGTGTACTGGAAGAACACCGCCAGCTTGTCGGGAACCAACCGGCTGTTCACGTTGTTGATCGTGTTCTTGTAGGAGTCGTAGGTTCCGGGATTCTTGGTGATGTTGCCTCCGCCGTCGATAATCTCCTTGCGCAGGTAATAGGGATTGAACCAGACGTTCTCGAAATAAACGCTGCGCGGAACGTAACATGCGCTCATGGGCCAGATGCGGCCGTTGCTCATCTCGACAGGATCGAGCACCGTCTGGTAGTCGGTGCGGATCTCCTTGCCGAGGACCGATTTCAGCGAACTGCCCGGCTGGAAGTCGACCAGTCCGGTGTGGAGGGCGGCCTTCATCATCCAGGTCGACCACAGCACGGTATCCGCCGGCGTCACTTCACGCTCGACACTGTTCAGATACTCGGTCTTCTCCCGGAACATCGCCTCGAAGGCATCGTTGTCCGGAACGAAAAGCGTATAGCGGATGCTCTCGTCGTTCAGATCGAGGTCCTTCAGCAGGTCGTTCTTGACGATCCACACCGAGTCGTAGATGATCCGGCCGTTCTCGTCCACGCCGAGAATCGGGCTGTTCTCCTTGTCGAAGACCCGGACGTTATGGGCCAGCAGCGTATCGCGGAACCGCGAATAGTCGTCGCCGGCCTCCTCAAGCCACTGGTAGAGGTTCTTGCGCGGCGCAAGCCATTCGGAGACCCGGTGGACGACGCCGTTCTCGAACACCCGGTCCATCTCGGAAATCGCGATGCCGTCGATGGTGTAGGTTCCCGAAGCGCTTCCCACGGTCAGGTATTTGCCGGCCATCGTCCCCACGGTCGAAAGACGCGCGAGGTTGCGGCTGAAGATCGTCGTGATCGAAATGTGATTGCGTACGAGACGCAGCTTCTCGGCGTCGCTCATCGCAGCCACCCCGGCGGGCATCTGCGCGTCGGTCGGCGCCCAGACCGTCACCAGGTCCTTCCCCGACAGGATTTCGGTCATGCCGGTCTCGCCGACGAGTTTCACGAATTCGGAATAGTCGGGTGTCTTTTCCAGATACTGGAGCACCGTTCCTTCCCCGGTGGCCGTCTCGCCGCCGGTATAGTAGTCGTCCACGGCGTTGGTGCAGGCCGAGACCGCCAGAACCGCAAGACAACCCAAAGTTTTCAGGATCATATTTTCAGGAATATGCATAGTCTTCATTTTTTTAGATTCAGGCACACAGAACTACTCTTCCACGGGGACGAACGTGATGCGGTCGAATCCGCAGATGCCGCCGGTGGAACCGACCGTGAAACGCACCGTGTGGGTCTCCTCGCTCAACAGCGTGCGGTTGCCCCACGATCCCACGTTGTCGCCGTTGACGAAGTTGCGGTCGTTGCCCATGGCCACGTCGTCCCACAGGATGTTGCACTTGCCGCCGTAGTCGGCGTCGTTCGACTTCTCGATGGTGAACGTATAGGTTCCGGCAGGAAGCACCGGAATGTCGACTTCGAGCCAGCCGATGTCGCCCATATTCCAATAGAGGGCGTCGCTGTAAAGATAGCGTCCGTTACCCACGTACTCGCTGTGATACCACACTTCGGCCTTAGTCTCGGGAATCGCCTCCCAGCGGATGCCGGGGACGTCGAGGCCGTTCTCGATCAGGCTGTATTTCTGCGCCCCGTCGCCCTCGCCCTTCTCCGAGCGGTAGAACGGCACGGCCTGGAACTCGACCTTGTCGGTGGGTTCCCAGACCACGACGTAATGCGCCATCGTCTCCGGAAGCACGCCCAGGTTGTCGATTTCATGCACATAGCCGTTCTTGGCCGGGATATCGCGCCGCGCCTCGACGATGCGGAAGCTCTCCGCGCCGGCCTGCGGGTTGAAGTCGATGGAGCTGCCCGTATCGAGAACCGAAATGCCCTTGATCCCGGAGCAGGAGTAGATCGTCATGGACTTATAACCCGAGGGGAAAGTCGTCAGCTCGGCATATCCGTTCAGCTTGTCCATCATGTGATAGAGCATGAACTGATAGAGGTCCGACTCCTTGTCGGCCGGATCGCCGCCGCCGAACCAGGCTTTCAGGTCGTCCAGGCTGTTGATGCCGCGGCTGCGGAACACCTCGTCGGAAACGACCAGCACGGTCTTGTTCTCGCGGATGGTAGTCTCCCCAATCGTCCGGTAGGTGTTGTCGAGCCACTCGTCAAGCCCGCAGGATTCGACCGCACCGGCGAAGATCGAATAGGACGGATTGCCGGAGATAATGTCCCAGACGCTCTGGGTCAACGGCTCCAGCGGCTTGTCCAGCGTATGAATGACGCCGTTCGAGAGGTCGATGTCCTTGCGGACGAGGAACGACGGCTCCTTGTCCTCGCCGTTGTCGATATACCGCCGCTGGGTGTCGATGTTGATCCCGGCCGTGAGGTAATCGCCCGTGAGGGTCGGCAGCGAGAGTTTCAGCATCAGGTTCGCACTGGCCATTTTGGCGCCGCTGATGATGTGGTAACGAAGCAGGAAGTCGATCTCGTCGGCAGGCATCTCTTCGACCGAATCGTAGTCGGTCTTCTCCCGCAGGTAGGTCTCCACGGCGGTGTTGTCCGCCACGAAGCAGGTGAACTGCCCGTTGCCGAGATTCATGGCATTGTACAGGTTGACCTTCCGGAGCATGGCGACCCACATCGAAAATTCGGGCTGGCCGGCAAGCCACTCGCCGACGGGCTGTTCGTCGTACGCGCGGAACACCTGATCCTTGTACGGGTCGTCGCAGCTGCCCAGCAGCAGCAGGCCCGCTATGATTGCTATTATTTTACGCATAAAGTCCATTTTTGTCGGTTCGGTTATAGGTAGTAGGGATTCTGTACGAGAACGCCGCCGCTGGCGATCATGTCGCTCTCATTGATCGGCAGGTAGTAGCCGTAGGTGTTCTGCAACTTGGCCTGGTAGAGCGGGCGGTCCTTGGCGGCCACGTTCTGGAGCAGCAGCGAGACCAGCTTGTTCTTATACTGCCCGTCGTTGCGCACCGCTACCCGCACCAGGTCGAACCAGCGCTTGCCTTCGAAGCAGAGTTCGCGCAGACGCTCGTCCAGCACCAGGTCGATCGCTTCCGACTGGCTGTCCGGCATGTCGGGATGCATCGTGTAACCGGCGCGTTCGCGGATCTGCCGGATGATGGCGTAAGCCGCGTCCGAATCGCCCTCGGCGCCCCGCATGACGTAGGCCTCGGCCTTCATCAGCAGCACGTCGGCCAGCCGGTAGAAGATCCAGTTCGCGTCGCGCTGCGAGGATTCGCGGAGGTTTTCGACGCCTGTCGCCGTTCCGGCGTACTTCCACACCTTGGCGCTCGCTTCGATGTAACTGCCGCCCGAACCGCGCACGTCCGTCTCGTCGGGGAACTCGGCGAACTTGGCCATCGCCGCATCGGAAATGGCGTAGTTGTTATTGTTGCTTTCGTTGTAGAACCACGCAAACAGGTTGTTGGTCTGGAGCTGTGCCGCACTCCACTGCAATTCGATGATGCTCTCCTCGGAATTGCCCGGATTGTAGATCTGATACCAGCTCTCCGTGGGAAGCAGCGTATAGAGACCCGACTTCTCGATGTTCTCGCACATGGCGATCGTCTCGTCGTACTGCTCCGTCCAGAGGTAGATGTCGGCCAGCAGGGCGTAGAGCGCCCAGACCGTAGCGCGTCCCTTGTTCTCCCACGATCCGGGATCGTAGGCCACGGGGATCTGCTGCGCGCACTCCCGCAGGTCGGCGGCGATCGTTTTCAGTATCTCCATTCCGTCGCTCTTCGGAATGCGGAACTCCTGGCTGTCGTTCAGGTAGGGCTCGGTCACGTAGGGCACGTCGCGGAACGTGCGGACGAGGTAGAAATAACACAGGGCGCGCACCCACTTCGCTTCGGCGACGTAGGCGTCGCAGGCCTTCTGCGTGAAGGTCTTGTCGCGGGGCAGCACGTCGGCCGCATACCGGATGACCGCATTGCAGCGTCCGATTGCGTTGTAGAACTGCTGCCATTTGCAGATGGGATTGGTATCCTTTATTTCAAGCCCCTTGACCGCGAGCATGTTCTCGTTCGAGGTCAGACCGGGACCCAGGATCGTAACGTCCCCGCGCAGTTCGCCCCAGCGCACCAGCAGTTCGAGGCTGCTGCGGAGCTGCTGGTAGGCGCCCATCATGACGGCGTCGACCTCCTCCTTATTATTCCAGAACTCGTCGTTGGGCTGCTCGTTCTCGGGCTTCACGTCGAGCCAGCTGTTGCATGCCGTACCTCCCGACACCAGCAGCAGGAACAACGCTTTCAGCGTGTTGAAAAAATATCTTTTATTCATAATTCTCACGATTTAGAAGCTAAACGAAATATTGAAAGCTACGCGGCGCGAAGGCGGCGTGCGGCTCGAGTCGATGGCCAGTCCGTAGGCCCCTGCGCCGACACCCACCTCGGGATCCTGTCCCGAATAGTTCGTAAAGGTGAACAGGTTGTAGGTCGTCAGGGAAAGCATCGCGTTGGTTATGCCCAGTTTCGAGCAGAACGACTGGGGAATGCGGTAGCTCAACGTGATGTCCTTGATCTTGAGGAACGACCCGTCCTCGACGAACTTGCTGCTGCCCATCGAGTTGTAGTTCACGCCCCACAAAGCGCGGGGTACGTCGGTGTCGTCGCCCTCATAACGCCAGCGGCGGAGCACGTTCTTCGACTGGTTGTTACCGGTGTTCATGTTTTCGAGGTCGTGGCGCACCTTGTTGACGATGCTGTGGCCGAGGCGGAAGTGCAGCGACGTACGCAGCTGCCACCCCTTGTATTTCAGCACGAGGCTTCCGCCGCCGGTGATCGTCGGGAACGAGGAGCCGAGATAGACGATGTCCCTCTCGTCGATCACACCGTCGTGGTTTATATCCTTGTATTTGGCATCGCCGGGGTGCATGCGGGTCGTTCCGCCCACGCGGATGGGAACCGTGTTGCCGTTGACGTCGCGGATAAGTTCGCCGCTGGCGTCGCGGGCCAGCGTCTCGTCGTAATTCTGGTAGACGCCCTCGAAAATATAGCCGTAGATCGAACCGATCGGATTACCCTCCATGATCTTACGGGCGTAGTTGCCGTTGCCGATCGTGTACTTCTCGGCGACCATGCTTTCGGGCAGCGAGGTGATCTCGTTGACGTTGCGCGAGAGGTTGATATTCGAGAGACTCAAGCTGAATTTGCCGGCCTTGACGATGTTGTTCAGGCTCAACGAAAACTCCCAACCCCGGTTGCGCACGTCGCCGCCGTTGTACCGGCGCACGGAACTGTAACCCGTCGTCGACTGGATGGCCATGTTCTCCATGATCAGGTCAGTGGTCTCCTTGTTGTAGTAGTCGAAGCTGAAGCGGATCAGGTTCTTCAGGAACGCACCCTCGACGCCCAGGTTGTACGAAGAGACGATCTCGGGCCGGAGGTTGTCGAGCTGCATCTGGTTGGGTTTGATCGAGGGACGGTCCATGTAGGCGTCCTCGTAGGCGAAGGTTCCCGTGACGAAACTTGCCGCGGGCACGCGTTCGCTCTTACCCCAGCTGGCTTTCAGCCGCAGTTCGTCGACCCACTTCGCCTGCTTCATGAACTTCTCGTTGTTGATACGCCAGACGGCCGAGACGGAGGGACGCAGAGCCGACCAGCGGTTGTTGCGGCCGGTATTGGAGTTGGCGTTCAGACGGGCCGCGACGTTCAGGGCGTAACGCTCGTCGTAAACGTAATTCAGACTGCCCACCAGCCCCACCGTGCGCCGCTTGGCCCAGGCGGAGTTCATCTTGATGATCTTCCCTTCGGACGAAGGCGAGCTGACCGCCTCGGCGCCGCTGCCGGTCGTGGTGATGCTGTAACTGTTATTGTTGGTCGCCTCGATCTGGTCGCGGAGCGTAGCCTGGATATTGTGCCGCCCGAGGTTCACCGCGTAGTTGACATTCACGTCGGCGAACGTGACGGCCTTGTTGGACTGGGCTTCGAGACCCTGGTTGTAGTTCTGGTTGGACCACTTCACGTTCATCACCGACGAAGGCAGGAAGCCGTTGGTGCGGATGGCCGAAAGCCGGTAGGAAACGGTTCCCTGGACGGTCAGTCCCGGAATCGGATTGTACACCACGGCGAAATTGGCGCCCACGGAGCGCGACTTGGTCTTCTGGGTCGATTCGAGCGCATGCGCGAGCGGGTTGGGGAAGGTTCCCTGCAACGAGCTTTCGGGAGCGCTGAAATACTCGTTCGTGGGGTTGCCGTACTGGTCCAGCACCCAGGGACTCATGTTGGGCATCTTGATCATGGCCGTGTTGCGGACCGGCTTTTTCAGCTGCTCGTTGATGGCGTAGACCGAATTGGCCTCGTTGTCCGCATTCTCGGTCGCACCGATGGCCAGGTCCCTGGAGGTCGAACCGTAGGGCTGGTTGCGCATGGACTCGGTGTAGTCGAACTTCGACTCGACGCGGAACTTGCGCGAGAACTTGATCACCAGGTTCAGGCGCGAGGTGATGCGCGAGTAGTCGGTTCCCTTGGTCGTACCGTCGCGGTCCTCGTATCCCAGCGAGAAGCGGTAGTTGGCGACCTCGCCGCCGCCGTCCATCGAGAAGTCCGTCGTGGAGTTGAGCGAATTCCGGGAAATCAGGTCGAGCCAGTCGGTGTTGCAGTTGAACTCGTTGAAATACTCGTAGGAACGGTCGTAGAGAATGTCCTTCTGGTTGGTCAGCTTCTTCACGCGATCCTGGGCGTAGTCGCCGTCCTTGATCCAGTTCCAGAGAGCGTCCTGCATCAGCGTCACGTACTCCTGACCGTTGAGCAGCGGAATCGGTTTGGGTTCGAACGAATAGTCGAACTTCTGGGAGAACGAGAAACGGGGTTTGTGCACGCCGCCCTGCTTGGTCACGATCAGAATCACGCCGTTGGCGGCACGGGGTCCCCAGAGCGCCGTGGCGGCCGCGTCCTTGAGTATCTCGATCGACTGGATGTCGTTGGGCGAAATGCTCAACAGGGCGCCGAAATCCTCGACGTTGGCGTCGCCGAAGTTGAAGTCCTCGTCGATCTCGTTGTCCTGCGGGATGCCGTCGATCACGATCAGCGGTTCGTTGCTGGAGTTGAGCGACGCCGAACCGCGGATGCGGATCGTGGAGACCGTACCGGGGTCGCCCGACGCCGCAACGATGTCGAGGTTGGCCATACGGCCCTGGATCATCTGGTCGACGGAGGTCACGCTCATGTCCTCGAACTGCGTCACGTCGAGGTATTCGGTTGCCGTACCGAGGTTTTCGCGCTTGACGCCCACCTCGTTCTTGCGGGAGACCTTACCCTCGACGACGACCGACTGGATGGATTTGGAATCCTCCTTCAGGCGCACGTCGTAGACCCGCTGTCCGGTATAGGGGACCTTTTGCGTCACGTAGCCCACGAAACCCGTCACGATGGTCAGGTCCTTGGCATTGGCCGGCACGTCCAGAATGTATTCGCCCTGGATACCCGTCACAGCTCCCACGATGATTCGCATGTCCTTGTTCTGCAGATAGACCGTAGCGCCCGGCAGTACGCCCTGGCTGTCCGACACGACACCGCGCATCGTATAGGTCTCTTTCTTGACGCTCCTGCCCTGCACCTGTTTCTGTGCGAACACAGCACACGGCGACAGGCATACGGCAGCCATTATGATTAGTAGAAATGAAAATTTTTTCATCATCCGCTGGTATGTAGTTTAGATTTGGATTCGGCCTTAATTTCCGTACATCGTACGATAATCGAAACACGTATTGATGGAGTAGGTCGCGCAGTTGGTACGCAGGTAGATCACCCCCGGCTCCGTCGTAATGGTGTTGCCGGCCATGTCGGTAATGGTCAGCGACTCGGGAACATCGGGATTCCACGCAATGCCCATCGTCTTGGCGTCGGTCTCGTTCTGATACTCCGACAGCGTGACGTAGCGGCCCGAATAGGCTTCGGTAGTCGCGCCCTCGGGACCGAGTCCCGGCAGCAGGTAGAAGTTGAGCTTGTTCTTCTTCAGCGGTACGAAATAGTACTGGAGGTATTTGCGCAGTTCGGTCACGTCGCCGTCGACCACCTCGGGAATCATCCCCGCGTCCTTGGCGGCGAGAATCGCCTCGTTGGTCGGGAAGAACACCAGTCCGTCGGCGATCGGAGTGACCAGTCCGCCGCTGTTGTTGCCCAGCCCGGCGGTGATCATCAGACTCTTGAACTGCTGGTATTCGGGCATCTTGCCCGTCTCGGAGTAGGCTCCGACGCGGGCGGGGATCACCCGGTCGGTCTGGTAGACCGTTCCGTTGTCGGTGTCGAAGCTGGCCTTGACGCTCAACTCCTTGCCCGAGTAGTCGAAAAGAGCCTTGTTCTTGATATAGAAATAGGTCTTTTCATCCTTGGCGACGAAATAGCGCAGTTCGTCGGTCTCCTCCAGCGCCGGAAGATCGCCGTAGACGAACTGGGACATCAGCAGATTCGACACGGCGTTGGCATTCATGTTGCCGGACTTGCTGCGGAAGGTGTAGTCGCCGTGCGTGGAGGAACCCTCGCTCGACGAATAGCCGGCCGTAGCCAGGTCCTGGTCGTTCTGGATGAAGAGCGTGAAGCGGTTGTTCATGTCGACCGTCTGCTGGTACATGTTCTTCGTATTGAACGCCCGGGCGTAGAAGGTGAACTGCGGGTAGCGGAACAGCGGCGCGGTCAGGCATGTGAAGACCGCCGGTTCGAAGACCTTGTCCATGCCGTAAATGACACCGTTCGAGCAGTAACGCACGTCTTTCAGCTCGGAGGTCGAAAGGTTGAAGCGTTCGCCGTTCACGCCGACGACCGGACTCATGTTCAGTTCCGAAGGCAGGATCAGGTCACGCGTACCGTAGACGTGCGCCCGCAGGAAATGATAAATGGCATTTTTGGGAATCAGGCCGAGGAAATCCTCCTGGGTCTGCGTGCCGTACTCGCTGAAATAGTTTTTCAGGTACTCCTTCAGCACGTCGTCCTGGGGCAGGAAGCAGTTGTTCGCATAGCGCAGGCCGCGGTCGAAAACCACGCCGCTCTCGTCGTGGTAGGTCCACTCGCTGGCGATCTCGGGAATCTCGGCCGTGCGCAGGGGTTCTTTCCAGTGGTAGAAGTAGAACAGCGAGTCGCCCGACGCCCCGGCGTAGTTCTTCGAAACGGTGGCGTCGTACTTGTAGAGGCTGACGCGGTCGAAAAGCCCCTTGCAGAGCGAGTAATCGGCCGACGACGCATTGTCCGACAACTCTTTATATACGGTACGCGCAGGCTCCATCACCTTGTCCACTATATAGAGATAGCCGTTGTCGGTCGGAATGCCGCTCTCCGTGACGGCGGCGTTGCCCGCATAGAGACGGTCGTTCGCGCCCTGCCAGTTCACGTCGGGAAAAAGCAGGCGGTAGTCGCCTTCCGCATCGGAGATGCCCCGTTTGGCGAACATCCGCGTCGAGAAGACGGGCATGTACTTCTCACGCGAGAAGATCTTCACCTTCCGCCGGTTGAGCGGATCGGTATATTCCTCGATGGCGGGACGCCCGTAGGTCTTGTACTTGTAGCACGCACCGTCGCCGGTGTCCGTTCCGTCGTCGGAAGAGACCATCGAGAAAGAGAGAAAATCCTCGGGAGTGTAGGCGAACTGGATCATGTGGCAGCCCACGAGCAGCGCAAGCTCCTCGACGGGGACCTGATCGACGTCCGTCGTTCCGTATTTTTCCTGGAGATAGCTGCCGAATGCGGCATCGTCCGGAGCAAACACCGTCACGAGTCCTCCGCCGTCCACGAGCCTGCGGTAACCGCTGCGGTCGAGCGCCTTGATAAAGCTGGTGAAATTGCCTCTGCTTTCGAGAATCCGGCAAGTGGAGCCGAGCGAAAATTTTCCCCCGTCCTTCTCGTCCATCGATTCGCAGGCGACGAGAAAAAGCATTGTCGCCGAAAGCATCAGCGACCAGAGTCGAAATACCTTCATAGAAATTAGTTTTAGGTTTAGTAAGTTTTACTCGACAACAAAGAAAGGCTGTTTCCGAGAAAACAGCCCTGGACACTTATTCAAAAAATGTCAATATTTGGTCAATCCGGTTAAAATACGCCTCCGGAGGGCCTGTGAGTGTTATTCAGCCTCATTCATAAACAGAGCGGTCTGCTTCCATTCGCCGCGCGTTTCGTTCGTCTGAACGGGTCCGGGCGTCGAGCGTCCGCGTTCGATATGCTCCCGCATCCGGACGGTCAGACGGCGCACGACGTCGGGGTGTTCGGCGATCACGTTTTTCGTCTCGCCGGGGTCGCTCTCCAGGTCGTAAAGCTGCATCGAAGGAAGTGTGGCGATATACTCCCTGTCCTTGGGAAAAGTCGGGAAACTCCAGCCTCCGGAACCGGCCGTGAAGAGAATCTTCCAGCGTCCTTCGCGCAGCGAGAAGCTGCCGTTGTTCGAATGGTGCACGGCGTCGGGACGCAGGTTTCCGCCCTTGCCCGTCACGACGCCCCAGAGGCTGTAACTGTCCTCGCCCTCACCGGGCGTGAGGCGGTAACCGGCCATCTCGGCGAACGTGGCGTAGAAATCCGTGAGGGAGACCAGTCCCCGCTCGACGCGCCCGCCGTTCTTCCCGCCCCGCGAAACCACGAGCGGCACACGGTGGCCGCCGTCGAAGAGGTCGGATTTGTAACCCCGGTAAATGTAGCTGGGGAAGTGCCCGCCGGCCTCCATCTCCTTCACTCCGGCGCCGTGGAAACAGCCGTTGTCGGCGGCGAAAACGACGACCGTGTTTTCGTAAAGCCCTTGCTCCTTCAGCCGGGCCACGATCTGCGCGACCACGTCGTCGACCATCATCACGAAATCGCCGTAGGGCGAGAGTCCCGACTTGCCGCGGAACTCCTCCGAGGGCAGGATCGGCGTATGCGGGGCCGTCAGCGGCATGTAGAGGAAGAAGGGCTTCTTCGCGCTCTGCGCCGCAATGTATTCGAGCGACTTCCGCGTGATGCGCTGGAGACACTCCCCGTGTTCGAAATCGGCTCCCTGCGGGCCGCTGCGCTGCAACAGCAGGCCCTTGCCGTCGGCCGAGGTCCGGTCGGGCTGCGCCGTCACCCGGTCGTTTTCTATATATACATAAGGTGGCATGTCGAGCGAAGCCGGGATACCGAAGAAATAGTCGAAACCGCGGGTCACGGGACCGTCCCCGACCGGGCCGGAGAAGTCCACCTTGCCGTCGCGCATGGTCCAGTTCCAGCCCAGATGCCATTTGCCGATGCAGGCCGTCGAATAGCCCAGTTCCGAAAGGAAGGTGGCGATCGTGCGGCGGCCGGGAGCGATCAGCGGCGGGGAGTAGCTGTTCGTGACGCCGCTTTTGAGGGTCGTGCGGAAGGCGTAGCGCCCCGTCAGGATACCGTAGCGCGAAGGCGTGCTCACCGAAGAGCCCGAATGGGCGTCGGTGAAGGTCACTCCGTCGCGGCAGAGGGCATCGATGGCCGGGGTCCGTATCCGGGATTTTTCATTCAGGGCCGAGACGTCGCCGTAACCCATGTCGTCGGCCAGAATAAAGACGACGTTGGGCTGTGCGGCGCAGGCCAGCGACGAGGTCAGTGCGGCCGCCGAAGCGAGCACCGCGCTTTTGTCGAGTTTCATCATCTGTGTCGGAATTAGGTTCGTAATTTTCAGGAAAGGTACACGAAATTTTCGGTCCCGGCAACGCCCCGCACCGCCCCAAAAGGCGTTTGGTCAGTTTTTGGCCAAATTTGAATAAAAAGGAGCAGCGAGTCTGTCCCGATCCGCCTAATTTTGTATCATCCGCTACGACAAATAACCTAAAACGAATATCCGATGAATCCTGTCAAAATCACGTTGGGCGCGACGGCGCTGCTGCCGCTGGCCGTATCGTCCGCAACGGCCCGGGAAGCGGGAACTCCCCGAAAGCCCAATTTCATCTTCATCATGACGGACCAGCAGCGCGCCGACCTCTGCGGCCGGGAGGGCTATCCGCTCGACGTCACCCCCTTCGTGGACCGCATGGCCGCCGAAGGCGTCTGGTTCGACCGGGCCTACACCCCCGCCCCGATCAGCGGCCCGGCCCGCGTGGCGTTCCTCACGGGGCGTTTCCCGAAAGCCACGCGCGTGAAATCGAACCACAACATCGAGGACGCGGTCTACAAGGACGACCTGTTCGCCTTCGCGCGCCGCAACGGCTACCGCACGGCGCTCGTGGGCAAGAACCACGCCCACCTCAAGCCGCAGGACGCCGACTGCTGGCGTCCCTACAACCATTTCGCCCAGCAGGGAAAAGTCGACGAAAAGGCCCGGGCCTTCAACCGATACCTCGGCACGACCGACATGTACGCCAGCTATGACCCGGCGCCGTTCGGAGCCGAAATGCAGCATCCCCACCGCATGGTGGACGACGCCCTGCAATGGATCGGCGGCGACGACGACAAGCCCTTCATGATGTGGCTCTCGTTCCCCGAACCGCACAACCCCTATCAGGTCAGCGAACCCTATTATTCGATGTTCCCGCCCGAGAAACTGCCGCCGGTGCGGACCGGGCTCAAGGACCTGGCCGTGAAAGGCCCGGAATACGAACTCCTGCACGAGATGATGTCGCTGGGACATGCGGGCTATTACGAGCACCTGGACCGCCTGCGCAGCAACTACCTCGGGATGATCCGCCTGATCGACGACCAGATCGCCCGTCTGGTGGAGCAGCTGCGCAAGGACGGCACGTATGAAAACACAGTCTTCGTCGTGACGGCCGACCACGGCGACTTCGCCGGGGAGTACGGGCTGATGAAGAAGGGCGTGGGGCTCTCGGACATCGTCGCGCGCGTGCCGTTCGTCTGGTTCGGCGGTCCGGTTCCGGCACAGGGTTTAAGTTCCGCGCACGTCTCGCTGGTGGACGTTTTCCCGACCTTCTGCGAGATGGCCGGGGGCGAGATTCCCGAAGGCGTGCAGGGACGCAGTCTGATCGAGGTCATCCGCGGCGGCGACTACCCCGCCGATGAGTTCCGCAGCGTGATGAGCGAGGACGGCTACGGCGGCCAGTACTACACCAAAGAGGACGGAACCGACTACGCCGCAGAGGGCGCCACGCGCAAAAAGCCCGGGTTCTTCGACGAACTGAACACCTGGACGCAGAGCGGTGCGAGCCGATGCGTACGCATGGGCGACTGGAAACTGGAGTTCGACATGCTGGGCAACGGCGAAATGTACAACGTCAAAAAGGATCCCTCGGAGATGAAGAACCTCTACGGCAACCGGAAATACGCCGCCAAGCAGCAGGAGCTGATGGCCGAGCTGCTCAAATGGGACATCGCCACGGACGACCCGCTGCCGCTGCCCCGCCAGCGCTACCGCTTCAAGCGCAATCCGCACAATTACCTGTTTTACAATAAATAGCATGGAAATACGAGCGACTCATATCGCCGCAGCGGCGGCCGTACTGACGGCATTTTCCGCGGGCGCTGCGCCCAAGCGGCCCAACATCGTGCTCGTCATCTCGGACGACACGCGCATGCTCGACTTCGGCTGTTACGGCAGTCCCGACGCCGTGACGCCCAACATCGACCGGCTGGCATCCGAGGGACTGCGCTTCACGCGGTTCTTCCAGGCGACGGCCATGAGTTCGCCCACGCGCCACTGCCTGCTGACGGGACTCTATCCCGTGCGGTCGGGGGCCTACCCCAACCACACCTACATCGACGACGGCGTGCAGACGCTGCCCAAATACCTGAAGGACTGCGGCTACCGGGTGGCCATGCAGGGCAAGCGGCACATCGCGCCGATGAGCGCATTCCCCTTCGAGGAGCTGGCCAAACCGAATGCGGATGTGAATCCGGCCAAAATCGAACCGTTTTTCCGCGAGGCGGCAGCCGGCGGCCAACCGTTCTTCCTCTACGTGGCCTCGCACGACGCCCACACCCCGTGGACGCGCGGCGACCGCTCTCTCTTCGATGCGGCACGGCTGACTCTGCCCCCGACGCTGGTGGACACACCCGAAATCAGGGATTTATATGTGAATTATCTGGCCGAGATCAACCAGCTCGACACCGACATCGGCCGCATCGACTCCCTGCTGAAAAAATACGGGCTGGACGACGACACCATCTTCATCTTCACCAGCGAGCAGGGACACCAGTTCCCGTTCGCCAAGTGGACCTGCTACGACGCGGGGCTGCAAACGGCCTTCATCGTGCGCTGGAAAGGGGTGACCCGGCCCGGCACGACGACCGACGCCCTGTGCGAATACGCCGACGTGACCCCCACGCTCGTGGACATAGCCTCCGGCTCGGTTCCCGAGGGGCTGGACGGCCGGAGTTTCCGGAAAGTGATCGAAGGCAAAAAGTCGAAGCACAAGGAGTGCGTCTACGGCATCCAGACCTCGCGGGGCATCCTCAACGGCCCGGACCACTACGGCATCCGCTCGGTCCGCGACGAGCGTTACTGCTACATCCGCAACCTGACGCCCGAAGCCACGTTCCAATGCGTCGTGACGAAGCAGGAATATTTCCGGGAGTGGCAGCGCCGGGGCGACGAAGGGGACACCTTCGCCCGCGAGCGCGCCGGACTGTACCAGACGCGCCCCGCCGAGGAGCTGTACGATGTCGTGAAGGACCCCTATCAGATGCACAACCTGGCCGCGGACCCCGCCTACAGGAAGGTCCTCGACCGGATGCGTCCGAAACTCGACGCCTGGATGGCGAGCCAGGGCGACCTGGGCGCACAGACCGAACTGGACGCGACGCAGCATTTGCTGAACAACCGCAAGAAAACCCAAAACGCAAAACAATAAACGACCTTTCGACAAACCTTTTCCGAATGAAGAAAACCCTTTCCATAGCGATTCTGGCGGCCGCAGCGCTTTTTGCGACCGCACGGGCGGCAGCGCCTGCGCCGCAGAACACCCTGCGCGCCCCGGCCTACCCCCTGATCACCATCGACCCCTACACCAGCTGCTGGTCGGCCGGAGACTACCTCTACGACAGCCACACGACCCACTGGACCGGGCAGCCGTTCCCGCTGGTAGGCGCTCTGCGCGTCGACGGAAAAACCTACCGTTTCATGGGCATCGACGCCCCGACGTGCGCTTTCGAAGCCGGTTTCGGCGGCGAGCGATCCCTGTCGACCCCCGCCGTGCAGCAATCGGCCGACGTACGGGCCATGCAGACCGTCTACGAATTCACCTGCGGTCCGGTGGGGCTGACGCTGACCTTCACGGCTCCTCTCTTCCTCGACGACCTCGAACTGATCTCCCGCCCGGTGAACTACATCGCCTATGAAACCCGGTCGCTCGACGGCGCGGCTCACGACGTGCAGATCTACTTCGAGGCGTCGCCCGCCTGCGCCGTCAACACCGCCGACCAGGAGGCCGTGAGCGACGGTTACCGCAAGGACGGCCTGGCGTTCGTCCGCACGGGAAGCAAGGAGCAGAATGTGCTCCGGCGCAAGGGCGACCAGATCAAGATCGACTGGGGCTATTTCTACCTCTGCGCCCCAGACGGCGGTTCATCGCAGTCGGTGGGCGGTGCCATGACGATGCGCAGGGCCTTCGCCGCAAACGGCCGGCTCGACGGCAAAACGGCCGCCGCAGACAATGCCTGTATCGCCGTCGCCCGCAGTCTGGGACGCGCCGCAGCGGCCAAAGGCCTGATCATGGCCGGATTCGACGACATCCGGTCGATCCAGTACTTCAAGACCGACCTGCGCCCCTACTGGAACCGCCGGGGCGACAGCACGATCGAACGGCAGTTCGCGCTGGCGGCCGGCGACTATCCGGTTCTGAACGAGAAATGCCGGGAGTTCGACCTCGAACTGATGGAGACGGCGACCCGCGAAGGCGGACGGAAATACGCCGAACTCTGCGCCCTCGCCTACCGGCAGGCCATCGCCGCTCACAAACTCGTGGAGTCCCCCGACGGCGACCTGATGCTGCTCTCGAAGGAGAACGCCAGCAACGGTTCGATCGGAACCGTGGACATCAGCTACCCCTCGGCCCCGCTGTTCCTCTATTACAACCCCGAACTGTGCAAGGCGCTGCTCAACCACATCTTCCATTACAGCGAAAGCGGCAAGTGGCAGAAGCCCTTCCCGGCGCACGACGTGGGAACCTATCCCCAGGCCAACGGGCAGACCTACAAGCACGACATGCCGGTCGAGGAGTCGGGCAACATGCTCGTGCTGACGGCCGCCATCGCGGCGGCGGAAGGCAACGCCGAATACGCCCGCAGACACTGGAAAGAGTTGACCCGCTGGGCCGAATACCTCGTCGAGAACGGACTCGACCCCGACAACCAGCTCTGCACCGACGACTTCGCGGGACACTTCGCCCACAACGCCAACCTCTCCATAAAGGCCATCATGGGCATCGCCTCCTACGGCTACTGTGCACGGATGCTCGGCATGCAGGAGGTTGCCGACAGCTACTTCGCCAAGGCCCGTGAGATGGCCGGGGAGTGGGTCCGGATGGCCGACGACGGCGACCACTACCGCCTGACCTTCGACAAGAGCGGAACGTGGAGCCAGAAATACAACCTCGTGTGGGACAAACTGCTGGGCTTCGGCATCTTCCCCGAAAGCGTGGCCCGGAAGGAGATCGCCTACTACCTCCATAAGCAGAACCGCTACGGGCTTCCGCTCGACAGCCGCCGCCAATGGACCAAGTCCGACTGGATCGTCTGGAGCGCCACGCTGGCCGACGACCGGAAGAGCTTCGAAGCGCTCGTCGAGCCGGTCTGGAACTTCATGAACGAGACGGTGCTGCGCGTGCCGATGTCCGACTGGTACAAGAGCGACGTGCCAGCCCACGTGATTTTCAAGGCCCGCGCGGTGGTCGGCGGCTACTGGATCAAGATGCTCGAAGGCAAATACACGGCTAAAAAACAAGAAAACCGAATCCGATGAATTACACAATCGCAACCCTCGCCCTGACGCTGCTGCTCGGCTCCGGCATCCCCTCGCAGGCCCGCAGCGACCGCCGCAACGACGGCATATCGTGGAGCGCGGCGGCAGACTACGCCACGACGACGCTGGCCGACAACTTCTGGCGCGTACCCGGCAACGGGTTCGTCGGCAAGCAGCCGCCCTACCACTTCACCAACGGCGTGAAAGGCGCCGAGGATTTCTCGAACAACTACTGGCCGCAGGCCCACGGCATGGACGTCTTCATCGACGCCTACCTCCGGGCGCAGCGCGAAGGCGACCGCAAAGCCGAAGCCTTCTACAAGAAGTGCTTCGACAAAGGCTACCGCGACCCGATCGGCACGGGCGAGGTCAAACGCCAGACAGGCGTCCTCTGGACCAGCTACGGCATGAAGAAATACGCCGACATCTCGGCCTCGTTCGGCAACCAGTTCGTCGACGACATGGAATGGCACGCGCTGACGCTGATCCGGCTCTACGAAGCCACCGGCGAAGCCGTCTACCTGCGCGAGGCGCAGAAGCTCTACGCCCAGATCTGGAAGGCCTGGGACCTTCCCGCAGCCCGCGACGTGGGCGGCAGCGGCGGTTTCATCTGGTGCTACGGCAAGGAGGACACCGCCCAGGGTCTTTCGAAGAACGCCTGCTCGAACGCCCCGGGCTGCCTTGCGGCCATCCGTCTGCACGAAGTGAAGCGGCGGACCCCGGCCGCACGCTACCGGGCCGACTCGCACCCCGACTACGTCGATTTCGACTACCTGAAAAACGCCGAGACGGTCTATGAATGGATGGCCCGCGAGCTGTTCGACCGCACGACGGGACAGGTCTACGGATCGTTCTCGCAGAAGAAGGGCAAGATGACGGCCTACTCGCTCACCTACGACCAGGGGACGTTCCTCGGAGCCGCGCACCTGCTCTACCGCTACACCGGGAAGAAGCTCTACCGCGACGACGCCCTGAAAGCCGCCCTCTACACCATCACCCACCCGGGCATCACCAAGGGCGGCATGCTCCGCGACGAGGGCGCCGGAGGCGACAACTCCTTTTTCAAGGGAATCTTCATCCGCTATGCCGTGGAGCTGGTCAACGACCGCCGCATCAAGCGCAAACCCCGCATCCAGCTCTACGACTTCATCCGCCACCAGGCCGAAACCCTCTGGACGAAGGGACTCGGGCGCGACGCTGCCGGAAATCCCGCGGGATTCTTCACCCCCGACTGGAGCCTCGATCAGGAACAGGCGGCCCGCAAAGGCGCCGAATATCAGAAGCCGAGACTGGGCTGGCAGGTCAGCGGCGCCACGCTGCTGGAAGCCATGAACGTGATGAAAGACCCGCGTTAACGAGAAATTCACTAATTTTACCGCAATGAATAAGCTGAACCTGAATTCTACGCTGCTCAAAGCCTCCGCACTCTCCGCGGCGGTCGCGCCCGCAACGGGCCTTGCAGCCGAAAAAAGCGCTCCCCGGACCGACCGCCCCAATATCGTGGTGATCGTGGCCGACGACCTGCTGTCGTCCGAGCTGAGCTGCTACGGAGGGAAAAACATCGAGACCCCCAATATCGACCGGCTGGCCCGGGAAGGGGTGCGGTTCACGCACAACTATGCATCGATCGCCATGAGCGTGCCCATCCGCGCCTCGATGTACACGGGTCTCTACCCGGTCCGCCACGGCTCGTACCAGAACCACAAGGCGACCTTCAAGGGAACCAAGACGGTCAACGAATACATGCCCGAGGAGGGCTACCGCGTAGGCCGCACCGGCAAAAACCACCCGATCACCCCGGCGGTCTACAAATTCGAGAAGGTTCCCGGATTCACCGTGGGCTGCACGGCGCTGAAGGCTCCCTACACCGTGGACGGCATCCGCGAGTTCATGACGCGCAACGACGATCCGTTCCTGCTCTACGTATGCAGCATCCATCCGCACGCGCCGTGGACGTGGGGCGATCCGACGGAGTTCGACAAGGACAAGCTCGTGATGCCCGAGAACTGTGTGGACAACCCCCGGATGCGCGAGATTTTCACCCACTACCTCGCCGAAGTGCGCGCCCTCGACAACGAGGTCGGCTCGGTGCTCGAAGTGCTGACCGAGACGGGCAAGCTCGACAACACGATCGTGATGTTCCTCGGCGAGCAGGGACCGCAGTTCCCCGGCGGCAAGTGGACCTGCTGGTATCCGGGCGTCAACAGCGCATTAGTGGCGCGTTATCCCGCGAAAATCGCTCCGGGACGCGTATCCCACGCCATCGTGCAGTATGAGGACCTGCTGCCCACGTTCCTCGACATCGCAGGCGGCAAGCCGCGGAAGGAGCTCGACGGCGTCAGCTTCAAGAAGGCGCTGTTCGGCGAGTCGGACAAAGCCCGCAAATACGCCTACGGCATCCACAACAACATTCCGGAAGGCCGTCCCTACCCGATACGCAGCATCCGCGACGAGAAATACGCGCTGATCTGGAACCTCACGCCCGAAAAGGACTACCACGAAAAGCACCTGATGAAGGAACCGAAGAGCAACACGGGGGTCTGGGAGGCGTGGAAATCGTCGGAGAACACCGATCCCGAAGCCAAACGACTGATCGACCGTTTCGTGCACCGTCCCGAGTTCGAGTTCTACGACGTGGAGAACGACCCGTGGGAGATGAACAACCTGGCCGACAAACCCGAATACCAAAGCCGTATCCGCAAGATGAAGAAGGAGCTGGAAAAATGGATGGAACAGCAGGGAGACAAAGGCGCCGCAATGGACGTAAGTTTCCCGGGGCAACCCAAATAGCGAAAAGAAACGGGCGTGAAATTCACGCCCGTTTCTTTTTCAATCTGTAGCCTATTTCAACACCCGCTCGACATAGGCCTTGTAATCCTTCACGACGGGTTCGTAGTCGTCGTCCTCGTACAGCGGCGAGGAGATCAGGAAATCGGCCGACGAACGGTTGATGGCCGTCGGAACGTTGTAAAGCGTCGCCAGGCGCAGCAGCGCCTTCACGTCGACGTCGTGCGGCTGGGCCGACATCGGGTCCCAGAAGAAAATCAGCGCGTTGATCTTTCCGTCGGCGATGAGCGACCCCAGCTGCTGGTCGCCGCCCAGCGGACCCGACTTGAGCAGCGTGATTTTCAGCTCGGGTTTCTCCTCCGCCTCGTCCTCGTGCTCCTCCCTGTGATCGCGCAGGGTCTTTTCGACCATCTTGCCGGTCGTACCCGTGCATACCAAATGGTGGCGGCTCAGCTTGCGGCTGTTCCAGTCGACCCACTCCGCCAGGTCGCGTTTCATGTTGTCGTGGGCAACCAGTGCCAGCACTTTCGTCTTCTTCTCCATAACGACAGGTCTTTATGAAAGCCGCAGCGGCTTTCGGTTCGTCACGCCCCGGCCCGCACCGGGAAATTTTTCGCTATTCGTTCTCGGCCGGGAGTTTGAACTCCGTGAATCCCGCCCCGACCAGCGTGTTGTACCACGCGAAGCACTTCTTGATGTCCGAAACATGCACCCGGTCGCGGTCGTACTCGGGAAGCACCTCGGCGAATGCGGCTTTCAGATTCTCGGGCGACTCCTTGGGGCTGATCGCCTCCTTGCCGCCCGTGTGGGCGTAGATCCGGGTGAAGACGTCGGCCAGCGCAATGTCCTCGCCTTCGGTGAACATCGAAATCTCCGAAAGGGCGCTCACCTTGGCGTTGGCCGAGGCGTTCATGCGCCGTCCGTCGAGCAGCGACTCGACGATCACGCCGCGCGCGGACTGCGCCACGAATTTATAAAGTCCGGGCTGGCCCGAAATGGCCAGAATCTCTTTCAGTTCCATACAGTTGCTATTTCTTTGTTAAAATGGGTTGTTCGGGTTCTTCCTCCTCCTCGTCGGGAACGGTATATTCCCGGGGCTGCGTATAGGAGGGCACATTATATGCCGTGATGGCGCGTATCCAGAAAGTCACTTTCCGGCCCGCTTTCTGCCGGGGAATGATCCCCTCGTAATCGAACGAGGTGATGTCGGCGGGCGGCTCGGTCTTCGCGACGGTCCTCACGTCGGATTTGTCGCCGTCGAGCATGTAGAGAATGCAGACGTTGCGCAGCCCGTAGCTGCACGAAACGGACACCTTCACCCGGACCTCCGAATCGGAGGCCATGACCCGCGGCGATACGCTCACCTCGCCGAATTCCGCCGGGGTCGTATACTCGGGTCCCCGGCTCGAATTGCAGGCCGAGAGGCACATGGCCGCAAGAACGGTGAAGAGGCGCGTTTTCATACCCTACTCTTTGGTCAGGTGCACGTCCATCTGCGGGAACGGGAAATTGATGCCGGCTTTCGGCAGCTCCTTGTAGAATCGCTCGTTATGCTCGAAAAAGACGTTCCAGTAGTCGCCGTTCTTCACCCATGCGCGGATCGAGAGGTTCACCGAACTGTCGGCCAGCGCAGCGACCCACACCACGGGGGCGGGATCGGGCAGGACGCGCGGATCGGCGGCCAGCATCGAAAGGACGGCCTCGCGGGCCACGTCCACATCGTCGCCGTAGGAGATGCCCACGGTCCAGTCCACGCGGCGCGTCTCGGAGGTGGAATAGTTGTCGATAATGGCCGTGGCGATCGAGTTGTTGGGAATATAGATCGTCTGGTTGTCGGCCGTGGTGATCACCGTCGAGAAGAGCTTGATGTCGCGCACGGTTCCCGACTGTCCCTGCGCCGAGATATAGTCGCCGATACGATAGGGTTTCATCAGCAGGATCATCACCCCGCCGGCAAAGTTCTGGGCCGTACCGCTCAAAGCCATACCGATGGCCAGCGTGGCGGCCGACGCGACGGCGATGAGCGACGTCACGTTGACGCCCAGCGTCGACACGACGATCAGGATGAGCAGCAGCGTGAAGACCGCGCTGACGGTATTGCGCGTGAACGAACGCAGCGAAGTGTCGACATTGCGGTGCTGCATGGCCACGTCGATCAGTTTCAGCAGGCGCCGCACGATCCACCGTCCGACGAAGTAGATCGCCAGCGCAATGGCGATTTTAATGACGATCCAGACCGACTCGGAGAGCAGCGTCTGCAACAGGGCATGGTAATCGATATTGGCGATCTTCTCGACCGTCTCTGCGAAATGGGCTTTCTGCACGCTGTCGGGAACCATCAGGGGAGCCGGATCCTCGGCCGCTAAAAATGTCCACATAATTCCGTTTTTTAAGTTTGTGAGGCAAAAATAGCCAAAAAAAGGAGAACTTTATTAACTTTGTCTACGCTTTTTGCAGAAAGCGACGGAAAACACCATACATGATACGATGCAGAACAACGTTGAAATTATCCAGATAAACATTTCGGGCGAAGACAAACCGGGCATGACCTCGTCGCTCACCGAAATCCTCGCACGCTACGACGCCTTCATCCTCGACATCGGACAGGCCAACATCCACCAGTCGCTGACGCTCGGCATCCTGATAAAGACCACGGCCGACAAGTCGGGAAGCATCATGAAGGAGCTGTTGTTCAAGGCGTCGGAACTGGGCGTTATGATCCGTTTCACGCCCATCCCCGAGGACCGCTACAACGACTGGGTGGGCCGTCAGGGCAAAAACCGCTACATCATCACCCTGCTGGGCCGCACCGTCACGGCGCGCCACATCGCCCAGGTGACGAAGGTCGTGGCCGAGCACGGGCTGAACATCGACGCCATCAAACGCCTCACGGGCCGCATGCCCCTCTGCGAGGACGACCGCGCCGCCAAGTCGTGCATCGAACTCTCGGTGCGCGGATCGCTCACCGACCAGGAGCGCAGCACAATGCAGGAGGGATTCATGAACCTCTCGGAGATCGGTCTCGACGTTTCGTTCCAGAAGGACGACATCTACCGCCGCAGCCGCCGCCTGATCTGCTTCGACATGGACTCGACGCTGATCGAGACCGAGGTGATCGACGAACTGGCCGAGCGCGCGGGCGTGGGCGACAAGGTGCGCGAGATCACGGCCAGCGCCATGCGCGGCGAGATCGACTTCCGCGAGAGCTTTTCACAGAGGGTCGCACTGCTCAAGGGACTGGACGTCTCGGTCATGGAGGAGATCGCCCGCAACCTGCCCATCACCGAGGGGCTGGAACGCATGATGACGATCCTCAAACGCGTGGGTTACAAAACGGCGATCCTCTCCGGCGGATTCACCTATTTCGGCAACTACCTGCGCCAGAAATACGGCTTCGACTACGTTTACGCCAACGAATTGGAGATCGAGGACGGACGCCTCACGGGGCGCTACGTCGGCGAGGTGGTCGACGGACGCCGCAAGGCCGAACTGCTGCGGCTGCTGTGTCAGTTCGAGGAGATCAACATCGCCCAGTCGGTGGCCGTCGGCGACGGCGCCAACGACCTGCCTATGCTCAACCTCGCGGGCCTGGGCATCGCCTTCCACGCCAAACCCAAGGTGAAGGCCACGGCCCGGCAGTCGATCTCGACCATCGGGCTGGACGGCATCCTCTATTTCCTGGGACTGAAAGATTCCCGTATCGAACAGTGAGACTGCCGGATCCGATTCCGCACGATACACCGCATCCCCCTTCGGACCGCCATTACCGCACCGCCTTACCTTAAAAACATGTCCCGTTCCCGGCCCATATCCCTTCTCTGCCTTGCCGCCGTCCTGCTGGCGGGCGGATGCTACGACTCCCCGTTCGGGAAGCCGGACGACGACGGAGGGGAGAAACCCGCAACGGAGACCATCGCAGCGCTGCGCGCCCGTTATGCGGGCACGCCCTTCACCGTTACGGGCGACATCGTCGTCACGGGGAGGGTCGCGAGCAGCGACCGAGCGGAGAATTTCTACCGCACGCTCTGCATCTGCGACGCTGAAGCAGGGCTTGAGGTAATGGCCGGTATCGACCACTTGTACAACGACTTCCCCATAGGAAGCCGTGTTACGCTTTCACTCCGGGGACTCACCGTCGCCCAGAGCCGCGGGGTGTTGCAGGCGGGACGTCCGCCCGCCGCCGGAAGCGGCTACACAACGGATTACATCGGCTCCCGGGCGGCGCTCGGCGCCGTGCTGGTCCGCAGCGGCGAAACCCTGACCGCGCCCTCCCCTGCCCCGCTTACCATTCCTGCGCTTACGGAAAACCGTTGCGGCACGCTCGTTCGCATCGACGGCCTGCGTTACACCCCCGAAGATCTTTCAGCCCCGACGTGGGCGGGCTACAAGCGTTTTACCGACGCCGACGGCAACGCCGTCTACACCTATGTCCGCCCATACGCCCGTTTCGCCGACGCCGAAGTGCCTGCCGGCACGGTCTCGCTGACGGGCATTCTCCAGTACGATGCCGCGGGCAACGGACGTTACATTCTCAAACTGCGCGATGAAAACGACTGCACGCATTAGCCTGCCGATCCTGCCGGGCTTGCTGGTCCTGCCGATCCTGCTGACGCTGCCGGCCGGATGCGACCGGGCCACGCAGCCCGAATTCACAGTCTGTCCCCCGGAACCGCAGAATTCGGTCGCCTACCTCAAGTCGCTCTGCGACGGGAAAAGCAGCGTCGCGGTGACGCAGGACATCATCATCCGCGGATTCGTCACGGCCAACGACCTCTACGGCGAATTTTACAGGACGATCGTCGTCGAAGACGCCTCGGGCGGCATCGCGATCGCTGCGGAAGGCTCCCCGCTGGCGGACCTCTATCCGTTCGGCATCGTGGCGACCGTACGCTGCAACGGCCTGACGCTGTGCGACTACGGCGGGAAAATCCAGCTGGGAACGACACCCGGCGACGACGGCGCGGGGTGCATCCCGCGCGAAGAGCTGGCACGGTACATCCGCACCGAACCGCCCGGCGGCGAGACCCCCTCCGCACAGTTCCTGACGTTCGACGCCGTCTCGGCCCGGCACATCGACACCCGCGTCCGTTTCGACGACGTGCGTTTCGCCGACGCCGGGAAAACCTGGTGCGACACCGACCCGGAGACGGGCCGCACCGTCGCCACCGAGCGCGTGATCGTCGACACCCGGGGCCGGACCTTCACCGTGCGGACCGCCGCGACCTGCGCCTACGCAAAGGAGCCTCTGCCCCAGGGCACAGGCTCCTTGTATGGAATCATCGACTATTTCGCCGGAAAATACTCCCTGCGCGTCACCAACCGCGAAGCGGAATTTTCCGGCACGGCAACGTCTTCCGCAGCATCTCCCCGAACCGCCGGATGTCCGGCGCGGACGACGCAGGAATTTACCGCTGCAACGCCTCCCACAGCATATCCTTGAGCCGCGGAATGTTCAGCCCCGAGACCGACGAGATGAAGACCGACGGTACGCCTTCGGGCAGGTGACCGCGCATCTCGGCGATCAGGTCCTCGTCGAGCATGTCGCACTTGGTGACGGCCAGCAGGCGCTCCTTGTCCAGCAGTTCGGGATTGTACTGCGTCAGTTCGCCCAGCAGGACGTCGTAGTCGCGGCGGATGTCGTCGCTGTCGGCGGGAATCAGGAACAACAGCACCGAATTGCGCTCGATATGACGCAGGAAACGGGTTCCCAGACCGCGGCCCTCGTGCGCACCCTCGATGATGCCCGGAATGTCGGCCATGACGAACGACTTGTGGTCGCGGACCTCGACGATACCGAGGTTCGGCTCCAGCGTCGTGAAGGCGTAGTCGGCGATCTTGGGCTTCGCGGCCGAGACGACCGAGAGCAGCGTCGACTTGCCCGCATTGGGGAAGCCCACCAGCCCCACGTCGGCCAGCACCTTCAGTTCGAGGATGAACGTGCCTTCCTCCCCCTCCTCACCCGGCTGGGCGTAGCGCGGCGTCTGATTCGTGGCACTCTTGAAATGCCAGTTGCCCAGACCGCCCCGGCCGCCCCGGAGCAGCACGAGCCGCTCGCCGTCGGCCGTCACCTCGCCCACCGTTTCGGTGCTCGTGGTCCCGTCCTCGCTCTCGAAGACGCGCTTGGCGACCGTGCCCAGCGGAACCGGAATCACGATGTCGCGGGCGTCCTTGCCCGAAGAACGCGCCCCGGAGCCGTGCTCGCCGTCCCCGGCGAACTGGTGGCGCTGGTATTTGAGGTGGATGAGTGTCCAGTACTGCTTGTCGCCCTGCAGGACGATGCTGCCGCCCTTGCCGCCGTCACCGCCGTCGGGACCGCCGAACGCCACGAATTTCTCGCGGCGGAAATGCGTCGAGCCGCCGCCGCCGTGACCCGAGCGGGCGAATATCTTTACGTAATCTACGAAATTGGAACCTGCCATGTTATTTCATCGTTCTTGAAACGACAAAGGTACATAAAAGTCGGACGAGAACAAAATCGATTCGCATGCAGTTCGGTAAAACGTCCCAACAAAAATAAAAACGTCGTTACAACACCAAAAAAAAGCAGACCGCGAAAAAGCGGCCTGCCGGCAATCCGGAATAACGGGATCAAATCTGCGAAGCGACGTAATCGCCCACCTCGGAGGTAGAACGGGCCTTTTCGCCCGGCGCCGCGAGGTCCTCGGTGACGACACCGTCGGCCAGCGCCCGATCGACGGCACGCCGCACGGCACGCCCTTCGGCGTCGAGGCCCAGGTGCTCCAGGAGCATCGCGGCCGAGAGAATCGTGGCCATCGGGTTGGCGATGTTCTTTCCCGCGGCCTGCGGATAGGAGCCGTGGATCGGCTCGAAAAGGGCCACTTCGGCCCCCACGCTCGCCGAGGAGAGCATGCCCAGCGAGCCGCTGATGACGCTGGCCTCGTCGGTGAGGATGTCGCCGAACATGTTTTCGGTGACGATGACATCGAAATAAGCCGGTTGGCGGATGATCTGCATGGCGGCATTGTCCACGAACATATAATCCACCGCCACCTCGGGGTACTCCCGGGCTACCCGCTGGGCCGTTTCACGCCACAGGCGCGAGGTTTCCAGCACGTTGGCCTTGTCGACGACCGTCAGTTTGCGGCGGCGCGACACGGCCAGGCGGAACGCCACGTGCAGGACCCGTTCGATCTCCGAGACCGTGTAGGTGCAGGTGTCGAAGGCGCGCGTGCCCTCCTCGTCGCGGCCCTGCGGACGGCCGAAGTAGATGCCGCCGGTCAGTTCGCGCACGCAGATGAAATCCGTGCCGCGGACCACCTCCTCCTTGAGCGGCGAACGGTCGGCCAGCGCGTCGAACAACGCAACGGGGCGCAGGTTGGCGAAAAGTCCCAGCGACTTGCGCATCCGCAGCAGGCCCTGCTCGGGACGCACCTTCGCCGTGGGGTCGTTGTCGTATTTGGGGTCCCCGATGGCCCCGAACAGCACGGCGTCGGCGTCGAGGCAGACGGCGTGCGTCTCGTCGGGATAGGGGTCGCCCACAGCGTCGATGGCCGCGGCGCCCACCAATGCGGGACGGTACTCGATTTTGTGTCCGAACTTTTCCGCCACGCGGTCCAACACTTTCGTGGCTTCGGCGACGATCTCGGGACCGATGCCGTCGCCGGCTAAAAGAGCAATTTTAACATCCATTGTCGTTATAGGTTATTTCAATGATATTCAACATTTTGACCGTCGCCTTGATGGCGGCCTCCGTCTGGTCGGCGTCCAACCCTCGGGTCTTGAACTCGCGGCCGTCCATCTCCCAGGTGATGATCGTCTGCACGAAGGCGTCGGTGCGGCCTCCGGGCGGAATCGAAACGGTATAGTCGCGCAGCATCGGAAACTCGCGCCCGAGCTGTTCGCGGTAAATCTGCCGCAGGGCACGCATGAAGGCGTCGTACTGGCCGTCGCCCGCCGAGGTCCGCTCGTACGCGCGGCCGTGGATCTCGATCCGGAGCGTCGCGACGGGGTGCATCCCCTGCGCCAGCGAGAGGCTGTAATTGAGGATCCGGACCGGGGTGTCGACCGGGTCGTAGCGCAGCACGTCGGCGATGATATACGGCAGGTCCTCGGCCGTCACCTGCTCCTTCTTGTCGCTCAACTCGACCACCCGTTCGGTCACCTTGCGCATCGCGGCCTCGTCGAGGTCGATGCCCAGCGCTTCGAGGTTTTTCAGGACATTGGCCTTGCCCGAGGTTTTGCCCAGGGCATATTCGCGGACGCGCCCGAAACGCTCGGGAAGCAGTTCGTTGAAATAAAGGTTGTTCTTGTTGTCGCCGTCGGCGTGGATGCCCGCGCACTGCGTGAAGACGCTCGCGCCGACGATCGGGCGGTTGGCGGGAATGCGGATGCCCGTATAACTCTCGACCGTGCGGCTGACGCGGTTGATCTTCGTTTCGTCGACACCCGTCGTGCGGCCCAGACGGTCGTGCAGCACGGCCACGGTGCTCGACAGCGGCGCGTTGCCGGCCCGCTCGCCCAGCCCGTTCACGGTGACATGGACGCCGTGGAAACCCGCCCGCACGGCGGCGGCGGTGTTGGCCACGGCGAGGTCGTAGTCGTTGTGGGCGTGAAAATCGAAACGCAGCGACGGATAACGCTCCGTAAGGTCGCGGCAGAAACGTTCGGTATCGTAGGGGTCGAGGACACCCAGCGTGTCGGGGCACATGAACCGGCTGACGGGAGCGTCGGCCAGTCCGTCGAGCATCGCGTAGACGTAGTCGGGCGAACGACGCATGCCGTTGGACCAGTCTTCGAGGTAGAGGTTCACCTTCATCCCGCGGTCGGCGGCCGCAAGGATCTCGGAGCGCACATCCTCCAGATGCCGTTCGGGCGTGCGGCGCAGCTGCCCCTCGCAATGTTTCCGCGAGCCTTTGGCCAGCAGGTTGACCACGCGGCATCCGGCCGCCCCGAGCCAGTCGAGCGACACCCCGCCGTCGATGAATCCCAGCGCCTCCACACGGTCGGCATAGCCCTTGGCGGCAGCCCACTCGGCGATGGCGCGCACGGCCTGCTGTTCGCCCTGCGAGACCCGCGCCGAGGCGATCTCGATGCGGCTTACGTGCAGTTCCTCCAGCAACAGCCGGGCGATGGAGAGCTTTTCACGGGCATTGAAGGAAACGCCCGAGGTCTGCTCGCCGTCGCGCAGCGTGGTGTCCATTATTTCAACCGGGGGAAGCATCGGCGCAGGCTATTTGCGGGCGGTTTCGAAGGCCTCGATCCGGTCGGCGATACTGCGCAGGTAGTCCACGTCGTCGTAGCCGTTTTCGAGACAGCGTTTCTTGTAGGCGTCGATCTCGAAGCCCTCGCTGCGGCCGTCCGACACGATGGTCAGCGTCTGGTTGTCCAGGTCGACGGTGAACTGCGCTTTCGGGTCGCGCCGGATCTCGTCGAAAACGGCCTTCAGAAACTCCTCGCTCACGCGGATCGGCAGCAGGCCGTTGTTCAGGGCGTTGCCCAGGAAGATGTCGGCGAAGAAGCTCGACACCACGACGCGGAAACCGTAGTCGGCAATGGCCCAGGCGGCATGCTCGCGCGAACTTCCGCAGCCGAAATTGCGCCCGGCGACGAGAATGCGCCCCTCGTAGCGGGCGTCGTTCAGCGGGAACGACGCGATCTTCGCGCCCGAGGCATCGTAGCGCCAGTCGCGGAAAAGGTTGTCGCCGAAGCCCTTGCGTTCAGTGGCTTTCAGGAAGCGCGCCGGGATGATCTGGTCGGTATCTATGTTTTCCACCTCGACGGGAACGGCCCCCGAGGTGAAGGTTACGAATTTGGGAATAGACATACGCTCTTAAAATTAAACATTCAATAGCACTAATTTTGCTGCGAAGCAGCACGAAGCCCCCTGCCAGAAACGGGTGGGGTCAGACTTGCAAACGACGCCGGAGGCGGCGAAAACGACCATGCGGACCGCACCGGAAAACAAGAGCTTACTCCGGTTTATTATCCTGCATCCCGAACACTTCGCGCGGATCGGAAATCACGCCCGTCACCGCGGCGGCGGCCGCAACGGCCACGCCCGACAGCATCGTGCGGGCGCCGGGCCCCTGGCGGCCTTCGAAATTGCGGTTCGAGGTCGAAACGCTGTACTTGCCCGCCGGAATCTTGTCGGCGTTCATCGCCAGGCACGCCGAACAGCCCGGCTGGCGGAGTTCGAAACCCGCCGCTGCGAGGATTCGGTCCAGCCCTTCGGCCTTGGCGGCGGCTTCGACGCCCTTCGAACCGGGGACGATCCACGCAATCACGCTGTCGGCCCTGCGGCGCCCCTCGACCAGCTTGGCGAAGCGGCGCAGGTCCTCGATGCGGCCGTTGGTGCAGCTGCCGACGAACACGTAGTCGACCGCTTTGCCCAGCATCTTCTCCCCGGGCCTGAATCCCATGTAATCCAGCGCCTTGGGATCGGCGTCGGCGGGAATCGTCCCGTCGACGGCCATCCCCATCCCGGGGTTGGTTCCGTAGGTGATCATCGGGGCGATGTCCGCGGCATCGAAGCGGTATTCCCTGTCGAAAACCGCGTCGGGGTCGCTGTAAAGTTCCCGCCAGCGGGCCACGGCCTCGTCGTAGGCGGCTCCCTGCGGCGCGCGTTCGCGGCCCCGAAGGTACGCGAAGGTCTTCTCGTCGGGGGCGATCATGCCGCCCCGAGCGCCGCACTCGATACTCATGTTGCAGACCGTCATGCGGCCCTCCATCGAAAGCGAACGGATCGTACTGCCGGCAAACTCGATGAAATAACCCGTGCCGCCCGAAGCGGTGAGCTTCGAGATGATGTAAAGGATGACATCCTTGGCCTCGACGCCCGGACGCAGCGCGCCGTCGACCGTAATGCGCATCGTACGGGGTTTGGTCTGCAGGATACACTGGCTGGCGAAGACCATTTCGACCTCCGAAGTTCCCACGCCGAACGCCACGGCGCCCAAAGCCCCGTGGGTCGAAGTGTGGCTGTCGCCGCAGACGATGGTCATGCCCGGCTGCGTGAATCCCAGCTCCGGGCCGATGATGTGCACGATACCCTGCCTGGGGTGTCCCACGCCGAAGTGCTCGATACCGTGGCGGGCGCAGTTCCCGGCCAGCGTCTCGACCTGCCGCCGCGACTCCGGCTCCCCGATCGGGAGGTGCTGGTCGACGGTCGGGATGTTATGGTCGGCCGTGGCCGTGATCTGCGAAGGGCGCGCGACGCTGAAACCGCGGCGTTCGATGCCCGCGAAGGCCACGGGCGAAGTCACCTCGTGAATGTACTGCCGGTCGATGTAGAGCACACAGCGGCCGCCATCCTCGACACGCACCGTGTGCGCGTCCCATATCTTGTCCAGAAGCGTTCGTCCCATATCAGTCCTCCTCCTCGATCTTTTCGGTTACGTTGAGTGCGCGCAACGCGTCGAGGAACGCCTCGATCGAAGCCCGCGTGGTGTCGGTGTGCGCGCCGAATCCGTGAACCGTGCGACTGCCGCACTCGACCTGCACGTGCACGCGGCCCACGTCGTTCGAACCGCGCGTGATGGCCTGCATCAGGAACTCGGCAAGCACCACCTTCTCGTTGATCAGTTTCTTGATGGCCGAGACCGCCGCATCGACCGGGCCGTTGCCCGTGGCCGTGGACATGCGTTCGTGGTCGCCGAATTTCAGCACCACGGTAGCCGTCGGAACCAGCGTCCCGGTGGTCACCTGCAGGAACTTCAGCGCAATGGACTGCTGTTTCATGCGGTCGATGTCGCCCACGAGGTACAACAGGTCGTAGTCGTGAATCTCCTTTTTCTTGTCGGCCAGGGCGAGGAATTTCTCGTACGTGGAGTCGATCTCCTCCTGCGTGAGGTCGTAGCCCAGCAGCTCGAGCCGGTGCACGAGGGCCGCGCGGCCGCTGCGGGCCGTGAGGGCGATGACCGACTCGTTCAGCCCGATGTCCTGCGGGTCGATGATCTCGTAGGTCTGACGCTGCTTGAGCACCCCGTCCTGGTGGATGCCCGACGAATGGGCGAAGGCGTTGCGGCCTACGATGGCCTTGTTGGGCTGCACGGGCATGTTCATCAGGCTCGACACCAGGTGCGAGGCCTTGGTGATCAGGCGCGAATTGATGTTCGTGTCGATGGCCACGTCCTTGTGGCAGCGCAGCGTCATCACCACCTCTTCGAGCGAAGTGTTGCCGGCACGTTCACCGATGCCGTTGATCGTGACCTCGGCCTGCCGCGCACCGTTCAGGATGCCGCTCAGCGTATTGGCCGTAGCCATGCCCAGGTCGTTGTGGCAGTGGGTCGAAATGATCGCCCGGCCGATGTTGGGAACGTTGTCCACGAGGTATTTGATCTTCGCGCCGTATTCGTTCGGGAGGCAGTAGCCCGTCGTGTCGGGGATGTTGACCACCGTCGCACCGGCCTTGATGACCGCCTCGACCACGCGGGCGAGGTACTCGACGTCAGCGCGCCCGGCGTCCTCGGCGTAGAACTCCACGTCCTCGACATAGCGTTTGGCGTATTTCACCGCCTCGACGGCCGATTCGACGATCTTCTCGGGCGTAGAACGCAGTTTGTCGTAGATATGCTGCGGCGAAACGCCGATGCCCGTGTGGATCCGCTTACGCTTCGCCAGCCGCAGCGCGTCGGCAGCAACGTCGATGTCCTTCTTCACGGCGCGGGTCAGCGCGCAGATCGTCGGCTCGGAAACGGCCTTGGAAATCTCCAGCACGGAGTTGAAATCACCGGGGCTGGAGATGGGAAATCCCGCCTCGATGACGTCTACACCAAGGCTTTCGAGCAGCTTGGCGACTTCAATTTTTTCGGTGGTGTTCAACTGACAACCGGGGACCTGCTCACCGTCGCGCAGCGTGGTGTCGAAAATGTACAATCTCTCGCTCATACTAACCTCTTTATCGAATAAAACTTAATGACGCCGCCCCACGCTTTCCGTGCGGCAAACGCCACCCTGACTTCCTATATTGCTTACGATTCGTAACAAAAACAGTCGCCGCACTTGAACATTCGACGCTTTTAGCGACGCTTTCCAATCGGAATGAAACCGGAACGGCAAACGTAACTGCCTTGCTCTCTTGCAAATATATGAATTATTTAATAATTTCAAAAACAAATCGTCCAAAAAGTCGGATAATGACACACCGGCGGCCTCCCCGTTCCGGATGGACAGGGAGGCCGCCGCAAAACAGGCCGGCAGGTTACAATGTCTGGGGATTACAGCGTCAGCCGGTTACATCGCCTGCGGATTACGCCCCGGCAGGTTACAGCGCCAGCGGCTCGTAGGGCAGGCCCCAGGCGTCGGCCACGGGTTTGCAGACCACCCTGCCGCCGATGATGTTCAGACCCAGCGCCAGTTCGGGATTCTCCTGCGCGGCGCGCCGCCAGCCCTTGTCGGCAAGCTGGATGGCGTAGGGAAGCGTCGCATTCGTAAGCGCGAGGGTCGAGGTGCGGGGCACGGCGCCCGGAATGTTGGCCACGCAGTAGTGCAGGATGCCGTCGACGTAATAGACCGGGTCCTCGTGCGTGGTGGGGCGCGAAGTCTCGAAACAGCCGCCCTGGTCGATGGCCACGTCGACCATCACCGTCCCCGGCTCCATCTCCCGGAGCATGTCGCGCGTGACGAGCTTCGGGGCCTTGGCGCCCGGAATCAGGACCGAACCGACCACCAGATCGGCGTGCTTCAGCTCCTCGCGGATGTTGTATTCGGAAGACATCAGCGTCTTGACGTTGCGCGGCATCACGTCGGCCAGGTAGGTCAGCCGCTGGAGCGAAATGTCGCAGATCGTCACGTCGGCCCCCGTTCCGGCAGCGGTACGCGCCGCAGCCGTTCCGACAACGCCCGCGCCGATGACGAAGACCCTGGCGGGCTTCACGCCCGGCACGCCGCCCAGCAGCACGCCCTTGCCGCCGCGGGGTTTTTCGAGGAAATAGCGTCCCTCCTGCGCGGCCATGCGTCCCGCGACCTCCGACATCGGAATCAGCAGCGGCAGCGAACGGTCGGCGCGCTCGACGGTCTCGTAGGCACAGCAGACCGCCCCGCTGTCGATCATCGCACGCGTGAGGGGTTCGCTGCTGGCGAAGTGGAAAAAGGTGAAAACCAGCTGGTCCCTGCGGATGAGCTTGTACTCGGGAGCCACCGGTTCCTTGACCTTGACGATCATTTCCGCCCGGGCGTAGACCTCCTCGATCGAGGGAAGCGTCTCCGCCCCGACGGCCGTGTAGGCATCATCGGCAAATCCGCTGTTCACACCGGCCGTAGCCTGCACATAAACTTTGTGGCCCCGCTTCACAAGCTCCTGGGCGCCTGCGGGGGTAAGAGCAACGCGGTTCTCGTTGTTCTTGATCTCTTTTGGAATACCGATAATCATGGATCTGAAGCTTTTTAAGGTTTTTTGCCTCTCCAAAATACGAAATTAACGCGGAAATCCAAAAAATCCGGACGATTTTTTACGTGCGGATCAGAACCGGTAAGAGATTGTAAGATAGAACGAACGGGGCCACGCATAGGTATAGCGCGAGGCATGGGGCGCGTAGAGCGTGTCGTCGCCCGGGCGGATGCGGCGCACACGCAGCGACTCGTAGCCGCCGTAGACCGTATCGGCTTCGCCCGTCAGGTTGCGCAGCATCAGCGACGCGGTGAGCCGCGAACGTTCGAACCGGAACGACTTGAACAGCGCGGCGTCGAGCGTGAAGGCGTCCGGAAGCCGCTCCTGCCGGGTGAAGGCGTCGAAGAACTCCCGCGTGATGCCGCCCTGACCCGCGATGCGGTCGGTGCGGCGCAGGGGCATCGGCTCGACGTAACGCCGCCCGGCATACCCTGCCGACGCGCGGCATCCCCACCCTTTCGGGCCGAACCAGGCGATCTCGGCCAAGGCGGTCAGCTGCGGCGCGCCGCCTGTCTGGCAGCCGCCCATACGGCTCACGGCCTGCACGTCGACCGCCGAGTTATCCACATCGGAGAGCACCGTGACGCGCGGATCGCGGATATATTTATAACGTCCGGCCGAAGCCGCCAGCGACAGCTGCCAGCGGTAGGACAACCGAATGTCGGCGGCGGCCTCCGCACCGCAGGACATGCGCCCGACGCCCGTCACGGCCATGTCGCAGTAGACCGAGGCCATGTCGTCGTAATAGGGCCGCGTTTCGATGCCGTCGAGCGTCGTGACGGCGAAGAGCGTCACCTGAAAATCGACGACGGGTCCCGTCAGGCGGTAATTGAGCTGGGCGGCGTAGATGCGTTCTGGCACGGGGTTGTCGACCGTACGGTTGTTGTAGAGCGGCTGGAAGAAAAGGTCCCCGGCCCGAGGGGTCCGGGCGGCGGCCGCGGCGGCGATTTCGAGGTAGCGGCGCGGGGAGAAGGCCCAGCCCGCAACGACCTTGAAGGCATAGGGCGTGAACCGCACGACGCGCGAGGGACCGTAGGACTGCCCGCCGGGAAAAAGCTCCTTCTCGTAATAGCCCCGGCGGCTGACGGCGTCGCTCCCCAGCACGGCCGAAAGATCGGCCCGGAAGCGGTCGGAACGGTAATCGGCTTGCAAGCGCAGCGCAGCCCCGCGCAGCGTCAGCGCATAGTCGTAGCCGAAGCGGTCGCCCTCGCGGATCGTCCGTCCGGGATGCCGCAGGTCGTTCTGAAGTTTGTTGCTGTACGTATCGTCGTCGATCAGAAAGCGGTCGATGTCCGTGACGTACCCGGCGCCCAGCAGGTCGCGCATCTGTTTGTAGGAACGGGTATTTTCGCGGCGGAGCGAAACTCCGTAGCGGAGCGTCAGCCGGGCGTCGACATCGGTGGCGAACGACACGTCGAAGGCGAGGTTGCAGAGCCGTTCGGCACGGTCTTCCAGCGCATAGACCGCATGTCCGCCCGCCATGCGGTTCTGGCGGATCAGTTCGTCCCAGTCGATCTGCGTGTAGCGCGGATCGCCGGCAAGCCACGCCTGCTCGGTCTCCCGGTCGCCGGTATAACCCGGCAGGTAGCGGTAGTTGTCGGGCATCGGCGTACGGGCGTCGTACCAGTCGAGCATGCTGTACTTCGCGACGCCCGCCTCGGCGGCCAGCGCGGCGGTGAGCGAGGTCGAAGCCGACAGCGGCACGGCATAGGCCGCCAGAGCCAGCGGAACCGTCTCGCGCCGCACGCGGGAGTTGCGCACCCGACCGTCCTGCCAGCCCCATGCCGGGTTGTAGAGGCGGTCGCCCGTGAGCGTGAAAGCCTCCTCCGAGGAGGAGAGCCGCGTGCCCCGCACCGAGGGCGGCACGATGCACAGCACGGAGAGTTCGTGCCCTTCGCCGAAACGCCGGGCAACGCGCAGTCCGGCGGTCACGGCATTGGTGAAGACCCCTTCGACGTGCATGTCGCGGCCCGTGCGGGCGTCGAGGGCCGCCGAGATGCGCCAGCCGTCGCCCGGCGACGCCGAGACGGCGGCTTTCGCCCCCACGAGGTAGTTGCGGTCAGTGAAGCGGACCGAAGCCAGAAAGGGCTGCAACGGCTCCCCGTCCGAAAACCGGAACACCCGCATGCCGCCCGCCGCACACGGCTCCCCGGGCGCGGCGGCAAGCCCCGCATAGCGCTGTTCTTCGGCCCCGAGCAGGCGCAGCGCCGTGAGATAACGGTAGGAAACCGCAACGCCCATGAGCGACGTGCGTTCCAGCGTGTAATCCAGTCCGCGACGCCGGAGCGCGACCTGCGGCAGGTTGAAATCGGTGCGGAGGCCGTAGAGGTCCGAAGGGGACTGCACGGCGCGGTAGAAGATCGCTGAATCGGTCGTGAGCAGTTCCCGCCGCTCCTCGCGTTCGGCATAGGGATAGTATTCGTCGCCGGGGTACTGGGCCGCCGCCGCACACGGAAGCAGGAGAAACAACAGGACACAGCACCTTTTCAGCATATTTTCGCAACTTTACAGAATACAAAGATAGCGAAAAGCCCGACAATTCAAAACCGAATCGCGTGCGGCGCGGCAAAACGGACCGGCAAACAAGAGTGTCGTCACGACACCAAAGATAGCGAAAAGCCCGACAATTCAAAACCGAATCGCGTGCGGCGCGGCAAAACGGACCGGCAAAC